>OFMC01001072.1_pt1 | contig 23250 bp, 20 predicted proteins | sample 1541271 | NCBI WGS metagenome assembly OFMC01 (sample SAMN04209252, study PRJEB22552) | human gut metagenome | biome: gut; material: feces | host: Homo sapiens | place: USA: Oklahoma | reverse complement strand
GCATCTGACTTTTAATCAGAGGGCCAGGGATTCGAGTTCCCTCGAGCGCACCAAAGAAAAACCCACGATTGACCGTTGGAAACGCGGTACAAATCGTGGGCTTTTCTGTTTTACAAGGGGTGCGAAACAGCCAGAATGTGCCTTATTTGTGCCTTACTCTTGAAAAAATGCCTTGCCGTGTGCCTTACACTGTGCCTTGCTTCTGATGCCCGGCGGTGTGGGCGGGGCGGTTCAGGCTACGAGATTTGCGGGCGGTCAGAGTGCGGCTGTTGCGCGTGCCGGATGGTGTTCCGCCGGGGGCTTTCCTATCACAAGGACGGGTGCAGCGTGTACCGGTCTGGCTGCTGGTGCGTAGGCGGTCTGATCGTGGGCGTGGTGGTTGCTACTCCCGGCGGGGTCTGCGGTCGGCTTCCAGTGCGGGCCCGCTCTTGTTGGGTGCGGGGCTGTGGTCGTGCTGGTGGTTCTCTCCTTGCCTGATCTGTGGCTGATCTCCCCGGCGGAACGTGGATGCAGCGGGCAACATGGGCGGCGGTCTGGCTGTGTGCTGTTGGGCATGGATGCCGCCGGGGCGTGGCCGTTGCTTGTGCTGCCATGCCAGACACGGTACAATGTGAACTGAGGTGATACCATGAAAGCAAGCTATCCTGTGATGCTGACACCCGCCGGGCACGGGTATGTGGTCTTTGTCCCTGATTTGAACATCAACACAGAGGGCGACACTATCGCGGACGCGCTGGAAATGGCCCGGGATGCTATCAGCATTTGGGGCATTGCGGAACAGGATGCAGGCCGGACAATCCCGGAAGCGTCCGATACGATGCCCACAGCGGCGGGCGGTCAGATTGTGCAGCAGATTGAGGTGGACTTTGAAGCGTACTGCCGAGAAACAACAGCATATCCGGCTTGCTTCTACAAAGAGAACGATGGCTATTCGGTAATCTTCCCGGATTTGAATTACCTTGCAACGCAGGGGGACAGCTTCGGGGAGGCTATGCGAATGGCTGCGGAATGCCTTGCGGGCTATCTGCGTGCTGCACAGCGGGACGGGGATGCAATCCCCGCACCGTCTGATCTGGCGGATATTGACCCGGTGGCCGTGTCCAAAGAGCTTGCCCCCGCTTTGCCCGTAGGGGAAGCAAGTGTGCATCTGGTTTCGGTGGACATTCGGCGGGGTTGATGCGCCGCGGGTAAAAGAAAAAGCCTGTCCGGCTTGATAGTCGGGCGGGCTTTCGTACTGTGTGAGGGTCAATCATCTTCCAGCGCGGTGAGTTCTTCCAACGTCTTGGTGACGGTCTTGCCCTGCTGCATCTCGTCAATGCTCCTGCGCAGGGCTTCCATGTTGGACGGCTGATAGAATGGCTCGGGCGTGTGTTCCGGGCGGGGCTGGGTTTGGCCATTCATGGGCGGTGCTCCTTTCGGTGAACATCATCATGCAGCCCGGCGGGGCTGCTGTCTGTGGGCCTGATCATGTGGGGCTGTGGGTGTGCTGCACAGCTTCCAGCGTGGGCGGCTGGGTGTCTGATCTGGGCCATGTGGGTGTGTGTTGCGTGTGTCTGGGGATGCCACCGGGCGGTTTGATCGTGGGTGTGCGGGCGGTGCTGGGCGTTCTGCTGATCCGCGCATGATCTCCCCGGCGGGGTGCGTTGGCTGCGTGCATTAGAGTGCGGGCCGGGTGTGTGCTGCGGCGCTGCCAGAGCGGGCGGCTATGTGGGTTTGGGATTCTTCCCAACAAGTCCTTGCAACGCAAGGGGCCGTGTATGTACAGGGCCATTGCTTGCAAGAGCAGCGTTTGTATAAACGGCTGCACTGCTTGCAAGCGCTAGGCCCTCTGCAAGAGCACACGACTTTCCGTGAAAGTCTAGTGTGTTACACCTCGCCGCCGGGCGGGGTGTACGTTCTCGGTGTGCTCCCGGGTGTGTCCATCATCCAATCTGCCGGATGCCGTGGGCGGTCTGGCTTTGCTCTGCCGGAGCCGGGTCGCCCTGTTCAAAGTACCGGGCTAGGCTATCCAGATTCACAAGCCACATATGCCCGGCGTTTACATACCTGATTTTGCCCGTTTTGCAAAGCCGCCGGATATAGGATGGTGACAGTCCATAGATTTCAGCGGCCCTTTTGACGGTGCCCATGTTGGGATAGCGGATTGTATTGTTCAAGCAATGCACCTCTTTTCCTGCTGTCAGTTTGTGTCGTTCTCTGTGTGCCTGCATTAAACCATGGGACGGGCCATTTTGCAAGAGGGCCGAATGTGGGCGGCGGTGCTGCTGGATGCAGCATTGATGAACGGGAATCACTCCGGCCATTCGGAACCGCGTGGAATCTTTTTGCATCTGGTGTCATGGAAAGCCGTCCAGTGTAATACAGTGCCGTAGTTTGCGTCAGGAGTTCCCGGCGGAATATGGACAGATAGAGCAGCATTCTACCAGAAAAGCATCTGCACGAAATTGCATCACAATGCAGATGAATGAAATTGTAAACACCTTTAAGAACGTCTTCAAGAAAGACAATGACGATATAGCTGATTTGTGAATAATTGCAGGTGGATATGCAAACATTTCAGCATGATGGAAAATGAAAAGCCTGTCCCAACGTAGGATGCCGGGCAGGCTTTCGTGCTGCATGGGGGACAGAGGTCGTGCTGGTGGCTGTGCTGCGTCCTGATCTGGACTGTGAGCGTTGCGGTCTGGGCATGTGCGTGGCTGCATCGGCTTCCAGCGTGGGCGGAACGGTTTCGTTCAGGCAATGGCCCACAGCTTGTGATCATGCTACCGTCCACATTGAACAGCACCAGGCGGCGTTTTAGGGGGTTACTCGGTGGAATCCATCCGCAGAAATGCTTCGACGACCCGGTAGCAGTCCTCTCCACTAAAATTATTCTCGCGCGCCAGCTTCAAGAGGGTGGAGTACCTGTCGAGAAAGGTCAAAAAGCACTCAGCTTCCTTTTGACGAAGTCGTTCAACTTGCTGATTATATAAAGTTTTATCATCCATCGTTAAAATTTCTTTTTTGTCTGATTTCCCGGCGGGGGCGAAAATGGAAAGATGAAATTTTGCGTAACGAAACGCGAAAAAAATTCTTGCATCCGTCGGGGAAAACTCCGCGCCTTCCTCGCCCCGCGCCTTTCTTTTTGCTGGGTAGTACCTACGCTATATCAGAGGAAGTGCAGTTGCGTTTGACGCTATTCATTTGCAGGGCAAGAGAGCCATAAGGATATTAGCAGTCCTGTGGTCAACGCAAACACGACCGCCAGGGCGGCGTGTGCGGCTTCCACAGATTCCCACTTGCCATACGATACAAGCGCATAGGCAACCAAGGCACAAGCATCCTGTACTACTTTGACTACACCAATGATGGATAAAACCGTAGTGGCACCGATGATTTTCATACACTTCATCTGCTTTATCATCCTCTCCGCATGGCTTGCTCTGCTCTCCAGCGCTCATAGTCAGCCTGAACAGTGGGATTCTGGAACTCGTGTTGGACTGCATCGAAAATCACCTGACCGATATTGAGTCGTTCCTCTTTGGGGATCTTTGAGGTATCAAGTACAGGTGTCGTACTATCTGCTGGCACAGCTTTGAGTTTGTTTGCCATTGTTATCTGACACATCCTTTCATTCAGGCTTTTGGAGCAGCAATTCGCCCTAGAAGATAGTCTGCCGTCGCACCGAACACTTTGGAAAGTGCCACAATTTTGCTGGCCGGGATCTTGGCGCGGCCTGTTTGCCAGTCTCTCAAAGTGCTGGGGTGCACACCGATTTCCTGCGCTAAACGGGTTTTAGTCATGTTAGCCTTCGTTCTCTCGGCTTCGATATTGGGAAATAGCAAGGTTCATTCTCCTTTCTTTGGCCTTTACGGCTTCCAGCTTCTGTTCGATTCCATGGAAGTCGGTAACAATAACATTGTCTTGATGCTCTGCGCTGCCCATTCTGTAGCCAAAGCACATGGCCGAAAAAACTGCATCAGCGCACATATGGTTTAGGTCCTTAAATATGTATCCAGGAAGATTAAAGGCTCGTTGGTAGGCGCTCAAATAGTGGATAAATTTTCTCACATTATCACGAGTCTCGGGGTCATTCATTGCGTTGATCTCCATGCTCATTTCCTCTCACATCAAACCGCTGCGCCAATATGCAGCAGCACCCATAAGAAAATACAGAGCCAGAGGAATTACGCACCGAAATTGATAAGTCGTCATTGAAAAAGCCTCCGTGTTTTGTTACACTAGAAGTGGTATAGTCGTCCAAACTCTACCGCTCATTCTGCCGCCCACACTGCGCCAACAGTGTGAGCGGTTTTTGTTTACTTGAATGAAGAGGTGGGTAAAATTGTCTTGATCGCTAAGGTTCGGCGGGCTGTGTCGGTATCCGCCTGGGTAGTTCTAGGGTGGTCGAGTATATCTCATGCGGTCTCCTTTCGATTTCGATAATACTACTGTGGGGGCACAATATTGCACACTGACCATTTATTGACGTGGGTTCGCTGGAAAAGTCTGTGTGCAAATGCTGTACACAGACAAAGAGCTTGCACAGTGAGTCAGTGTGCAAAATGGGGTCAGTGTGCAAACCTTGCACAGAGACAAAAAAGAACGATAAAATATTAAATATCTGTCAGTGTGCAATCTGTTTCACCACGGTAGGCAAGGCGAGTGAACCAGCCACGCTTGCCGCCTTTCTGATTTAGCTGGTATTTGGCAATCTCGCCAGATTTAACAAGTTCAGCGTATGCCTGTTTATAAGTGCGTTCGCTACATTCTGTCTCTACCATAACGGCACTTTTAAGCTGGGGGTTTGCCATGCTGGCCGTGTTGCTTTCCGCCAGTATGTTCAAGATGACTTGAGCGGTATCATCTTTAGTCTGGGAAACTTTGAAGCGACGTTCTTCAACGAAATCAGCGTCTTTTTTGGTGCTGTACCCGTCAAATACGGCTTTGGCGGTCTTAAGTCCATCCACAGTTACATCTTCGATGTGCATCAAAATGGTTTGTGCAGGCTTGGAATAGCTGCTTTTCTCATGGCTGATATAGATTTGTTTGGTGTTCCTATCTCGTCCCATCATCAGCACGCTGCGTGCAATGTCCCACAAATCAGAGCTGTCGGCAAGACGAGCACGATCGGAAACACCCTGCTTTTTGTTGGTATGCATAGAAATAAGGGTTGAGAGATTGTGTTTACTGCTAATCCCTTTTAGGGGGAGCGTTGCGCCACGCATCTGGTTACGTTTTGCCATATCAACATCGGCAGGAAGAAAGCTCTGCAAGGGATCGAGAATCAACAGGATAGGTTCACTGGCATCTACAAAATCGGCGAGGGCCTTATCTTTGATGCAGAGTTGCTTGCCGGTCTGGATGTAATATTCATCAGCGGTCACAACAAGAACTCTGCTCATATCGGCTCCAGCTGCTGTGATACGTCCTTTCAACACCTTACGAGGATCATCTTCGCCGGACAAAATAAGCACTTTTCCAATCTGTTGGGGCGAGTCGGGGAAGAAGCTGGAAGTTTGCCCAGTAGTGACATAGGCTATAAGCTGCGCTTGCCAGATACCCTTGCCTGTGCCACCGTCTGCGCCAAGCAAAGAAATCTCTCCGAGAGGGATAACACCCGGCACGAGCCACTTTGTATCTTCTCCATGGATGTCTTTTAGACAAAGTGGTGCAAGTGCTTTGACTGGCTCAGATGGTGCATTGTTTTTGTAACTGGCATAGTCCTGCCCGATCAGAGCGGTGTACGCTTCCTCGCCGAGTCTTTTGAATTCTTCCGCAGAGTTGTCCATCCAACGCCGGAGTTTGAGTTCAAGACCATTCCAGAGCTTTAGCTCCTGTGCACGTTCTCTTACCATGTCATATTTTTGGTTTCGATCATCGGGCAGGCCCTGCATGACCATCCAATAGCCAAGGCGTGAGAAAAGCTTTTCTTCCGTGTCGGCATAATCTAGCCAGCGCATAAAGTCGTCATAATCCGCCGGGCGAAAGATCTTTGTATCATCATGATTCTTTACAGCTTCTGAAATAGAACTCAAAGGGATCACCTCACTGCCCGGCGGATGCCGTGGATAGTCGAACCGAGTTCCGCCGGGCCGGGGTCGCCTTGCTCAAAATAGCGAGCTAAACTGTCCAAATTCACGAGCCACATGTGTCCAGCATTCACATAACGGATTTTGCCCTCTTTGCACAGTCGGCGGATGTAAACTGGGGACAGACCGTAAATTTCAGCGGCTTTTTTGACTGTTCCCATGTTGGGATAGCGGATAGCATCACCCATACATCAACTCTCCTTTCGCACATCGTTTAATATTTCTTCCACTTCAACGCCAAAAGCATGAGCCAAGGCAGCAACGGTCGGTGCGCTGCAGGAACAGCGATGCTTGATCATTGAATAGCTCTGTTCTTTTATTCCTGCTCTTTGTGCTACCTGCTTTCCGGTTAGACCGGTCTTGCATTCCAAGAGCAGTAGACGGTTTTTACTGACTTTCAAATAGAACACCTCTTTCCGTTCTCAAGTGGGGAACTATATACAGTATAATACCCTTGTGAGAATTTGTCAATAAAATATTTACAAGTGGGTATTTTAGTGGTATTCTTATAGTGAATAAAGGGCAGGTGAACAATTTGGGGATTGGAGCGAATGTGCAAAAGATTGCGCAAGAAAGAAAAATTTCATTAAAAGAACTAAGTCGTCGTGCGGGGATACCTTACACAACAATTTACAACATGGTAAAAAGGGATAGCAGTAGAGTATCGCCTGAAAACCTGCAGAAATTGGCAGATGCGTTAGGTGTAGAAATCGGAAAATTATATGGATTATGTTCGCTAGATGAAGTTCTAAAGGCTGCAGATCCTGATGCGAAAGAAGATCTTTATAAGGTCGCCGGTGCGGCTACGCAAAACATAGATATACAGAGTCAGAGAGAAGAGCTAGAGTCGGCTTTTGACAAATTGAATAATGTCGGTAGAGAAGAAGCTGTGAAGCGTATTCAAGAGTTAACACGTCTTTCTAGATATTCGTACAATCTTCACGATGAAGTGGAGTGGGCAGCGGATGTGTTAGAGGATGCGCAGAATGCCGCCGGGTCTGTTGCGGATGATGCAGCCACGGACGACCCGAAAGAATAACCCCCGGCGGGATGCCTGACCGCTGCCAGAGCGTGCCGGTGCCGCTGCAATTTGTGCAAGTTGCCCCCTCTCTTGCACCGATCGCGGCCCGATCGGGGACGGCTACGGGACAGAATGCACAAAGATTGTGACAGGTGAGAAGATGGAAGAACTTTATAATCAGCTTGCGGCACTGGCCCGGCGGTTTGGCGCAAAGCGGCTTGTGCTGTTCGGCTCCCGTGCCCGGGGCGATAACCGGCCCAACAGTGACATAGATTTGGCCGTGTACGGGATGCCAGAGGACAACCGGGCCGAGTTTTGGATGTGCTGCGAAGAGCTGCCCACGCTGCTGAAATTTGACATCGTGCACATTACGGATGGCATGGAGCCTGTATTTCTTGCGAACATCGAAAGGGATGGTGTTGAACTGATGGACAAGCTGCACGAAAAATACGACCGCTTTACCGCTGCCGTGACCCGGCTGCGGGAAGCACTGGACGACTACAAGAAATATCCGCTGGACTCTGTGCGGGATGGAACCATTCAACGCTTTGAGTTCTGTACGGAACTGGCATGGAAAACCATGCGGGAATACCTGCTTGACCAAGGCTATACCAACATCAACAGCCCGAAAGAGGTCATCAAGCAGGCATTCGCCTTTGGTATGATAGACGATCAAAAGGCATGGGTAGAGCTGCTGAACGACCGCAATTTGACTTCTCATGTCTACGATGAAGCAACAGCGGCGGCTATCTTTGCACGGATAGAGGGCCAGTATCTGCCCTTGTTCGACCGTGTGACCGCCTACATGAAGGACGAATGAAGCCCGGTGGAACGGCAGAAAACGGGGTGGACACATGGCAAAGATAACAAAGCGGATGAAGAAAGACGGCTCCTGTTCCTACTGCATCCGGGTTTCCAATGGCTATGATCGGGTAGGCCGTCAAGTGCTGGTAAACCGCACCTATACACCTCCGCCGGGAATGACCGGGAAGAAGCTGGAACGGGAATTGAAATGGCAGGCGGACGCATTTGAGCAGGAAGTGCGCAACGGCATTTCTCTTGAAGCATCTATGAAGATGGATGATTTGATAGAGCGGTGGTTCACCGAGTACGCAGAAAAGAAGCTCAAGCCTAAAACGGTTTACAACTACCGGCGACTTGTACCGCGTATCTCCGCCGGACTGGGGCAACTCAAGGTCTGCCAAGTCAAGCCCTCGCACCTGATGGCTTTTTACTCAAACCTAGAGGAACAGGGCGTGCGGGAAGATAGCACCTATACCGCAACGCCTGCTCTGCTGGAACGGCTGCCGCACGGAAAACGGGGCGAGATCGCAAAGGCGGCAGGCATTGGGGAAGATACCATGCGGAACGTGCACAGGGGCGCAAACGTGAGCCAGAGCACGGCGGAAAAGGTTTCCCGGGTCGCGGGGCTTCCTCTCTCTAAAGCGTTTACAGAGCACACCAGAGAGGGCGGCAGGCTCAACGGGAACACGGTGCAGCACTATCACCGGATGTTGTCCAGCGTATTCACAAAGGCGGTGCAATGGGGCCTTGTGCCGGAAAATCCCTGCAAGCGGGCAGAAGCACCCAAGGCCGAAGAAATAGACGTGCAGGCTCTTGAAGAATTGGACGTTGCCAAGCTGCTGAACGCCTTGCAGGATGCCCCCACACAATTCAGTGTCATTACACAGCTTGCCTTGTTCACGGGCGCACGGCGTGGCGAGATTTGCGGCCTGCGCTGGTCCGACGTGGATTTGGACGCGGATACAATCTCCATTGAACGCACCTTGCAATACATCCCGGGCAAAGGTACGGTGTTCACCTCGCCCAAAACAAAACGCTCCCGGCGGTGCATCAAGATGGGCGCGGACTGTGTACAGCTCTTGCAGGAATACCGCAAGCACCAAAAGGCGGAACGGTTCAAAATCGGTTCCGAGTGGGTGCGCAAAGTGGAAATAGAGGGCAAGACGGTGGAAAATGACCTGCTGTTCACCAAATGGAACGGCGCACCCATCGACCCCAAGACGGTTACAACGTGGTTCCCGGGCTTTCTGGCAGCGCATGACCTGCCGCCAGTACACTTCCACAGCCTGCGGCATACCAACGCCAGCTTGCTGATAGCGGCCCACGTTCCCGTTACGGCGGTTTCTGGCCGTCTGGGCCACGCCAAGACAAGCACTACCACCGACATTTACGCCGGGTTCATCCGTTCGGCGGATGCAGCGGCGGCGGACGCTCTAACGGATGTGTTCACCCGGATTCGGGAAGAAAACCACGCATGACCGGGAAACAAAAATACAGCCCACAGGGGGCGGGGATGATTCCGCCGGGCCTGTGGGCTGCTTCTCTTTTTGTTCATTGTTGGGCGTCCTCTTGAAAGTGCCTTATTTGTGCCTTATTCACCGAAAAAGGCCAGGCATGAAGATGCACGACAAAACACAAAAGCAACGATGATTCTATATAAAAACGCACGATGAAAAACAGCCAAATCCTAGAGCGGCCATTCTTTTAATCAGAGGGCCAGGGATTCGAGTTCCCTCAGACAATCAGGCCCCGGGTGGTGGCTTTGAACGACAACACGGTTTGCGGAGCAAAGTGATAGACCATCTGACAGAGATTTTCAAGCATTGAAAATCATGGTGATAAAGTGGATTTTTGTTACAAATCAATAAAAATGTTGAGGAAAAAATCCTTCTGTGGTAAAATAATTAGAAAGATGCTGCAAAATTGCGGAGGGAGGAGCTGTGCAACATGCACCAGCTCCATAAACGCCTTACAGGTGCAGCCAACAGTTCCATAGAAATCATCATTGCTTGGAGTGAGCTTTTGCAGATGCGTAAGAGACTGTTTGTTAGAAACTGGATCCGAAGGCTTTTAAGGTATCTTTGTATTCCGGTTGGGTTCTTCCTGGTCGTGGTTCCTCTGTATAGCCTGATGATCCGCCAGACGATCCAAGCGCAGTCCTCCAGCACGATGGAAATGCTGGCGATCGGCACCACCCAGTTGGAGCGATGCCTGAGCAACATCCGCAGTACAACGAACAAATTGTTCAGCGAAACGGAGTATACTCTGCTTGCCAGCAGTTATGATAACAGTATTCTGGGAGATTATCAGACACTGACGAGAGCCAGCAAATCGTTACAGGATAAGACCTACGATTCCTCTGTGATCACATACAGCTATATTACATTTGAGCGGAATGGCATCATATTGGATGACCGGAGCGCGTATGAGAGCCATAGCAATTTTTACCCGGGAGCACTTGAGTATGAGGATGTGTCTCAGGAGGAATGGAATGCACAGAATCAGATCGACGTAATGACGATAAAGCCCGCCCATGTTGTCAAACTGATGCATTCCAGCTATGGCAATTCGTATGTCACAGTATATCAGCCCTATGTGAACACGGCGGGCCGCCTTTGCGGCGCAATGACGGTGCTGGTCAAGGAAAAAGATATCGTTTCGATGTTTCTTTCGCAGCAGCAATGGCGCGAGGAAGGCCTTTTTTGCCTGATTTCCGATGACGGAACGATCCTGGCGGGAAACAACTATGACGGAACGACACTTTCCCTGACGAGTGATGATACGGGTTGGGAGACCTATCAGGGGCAGCGCTATCTGATGGCAACGCGATATGTGGCATCTCTGAATGCAACGGCGGTCATTGGAATGCCGCCATCGCTCTACGAAGCGGGTCTGTTGGCAGTACAGCGTGCAATTTGTCTGTATCTGATCGTGGGCGTTCTGGGCTGTGTATTGATCAGCGTCTGCATGACACTGGAGGATATGAACAGCCTGCGTCCGATGCTGGACACGCTGGACGAGTCGGATCTGGCATCACGGAAAGTGCTGAACGAGATCTTTCTCCGTAATGTAAACAGCCAGCATGAACTGGCGCGGGAACTGGAGCATTCACGCAGCGAGCTGGAACATGGCAAAATGGAAATTTTGCTGCGCACAGGGTCTGTAAGTCAGGAAACCCTTCAGCAGCTGACGGATGCGGTGCAGCTGAAAGCCTATAACTTCCTGCTGCTGATCCCATCTCTTCGGGAAAACGCCGAGTGCTCACTGAAAGAAGAGCTGCGGACTGTGGTGGTGTCAGAGCAGATACGTCAAATTTACGGGCAGAGATTTTATGTACAGGCAACGGCAGATGACCTGATCCTGGTGATCCTGACGCAGGAAACGGATGAAGCAGAGGAACTGCGGGAAATGTGTTCCCGCACAGAGCAGCTGTATGATGCGCTGCATCTGACAACTCCCCTGATATTGAGCGATCCTTTTGAGAAAATGGAGCAGTTGTCAGATATTTACTGGAAGGCCCGCAACGTAGCGGCCTATGCGGACCCGACACAGAAGATCTGCTATTTGGGGAACAGCAGTGCGCAGCGCGGTACCACGGTCAATGCAACCAATGCAGCGCGGCTTCGGGAGTATCTGCTTTCCGGATGCACGGAAGAAGCGGTTTCGCTTCTGAGTGAACTGTTCTCGGTGGATAATCTGGACCCGGAAAACTTCAAGCAGGATTTTTACACGGCAGGCGGCATTCTGCTGAACACGGCGGAAAGGGTATGCTGTCCGGATATCGCCTATCTGTGCAGTTATGACTCTAAACTGACTGCCCGCCAGATGCTGAGCCGGTTACAGGACTGCTGTGTGGAGATCTGCAACCATGTGCAATTCTTGAAGCATAGCCACAATGATGCGCTTCAAAAGAATATTCTGGACTGGCTGGCACAGAATTTCCAGAATCCGGAGATCAATGCGGCGATGACGGCAGAGCAGTTCAAGATCTCGAAAAAGTATCTTTCGCAATTCCTGAAGGAGCAAACCGGAAAGAGCTATACAGAGTATGTGGAAGAATTGCGTCTGGATCATGCGATGCAGCTGCTGAGAACGACAGATCTGAATATTACGGATATTGCAGAACAGTGCGGTTTCTCCACAGCGAATACATTCTATAAGGCATTCCGGCGGAAGTATCAGCTCTCGCCTTCTGCTGTTCGCAAGGGAGACAACTGATTTCAGCGCAGAAAAAACGAACGATGTCAGCCCATTCGGACAGACATCGTTCGTTTCTTTTTACAGGTGGGTTCAGGAATGGATGCTTATGGTCACGGTGCAGGGAGCATCCAATGCAAAGGTCAGCTCAAGCAGCCCATCGTGGCGTGTGGTCACGGTGCAGGGCACAGAGGCTGTAACAGCTTTGGGGCCCGGCTGCAGAACAGCCAGAACAGTGCTGCGGCCCGCTGCGGTAAAATCCAGTGTGGCATCTAAGGCGCTGTTGTCCGGTGCCCAATCCGTATGCCGGACAAAGGCATCAAAACCGGTCGTGAGGGTGCCGGGGCGGTAGTAAGCGGAAAACCACTGTACAATGGGAGAAGAAAGCCCGCTGAACTGATGCCAGCCGGCACCACGGCGGCTCTCGATCATAAAGTGTTCAAAACAACAGTAGCTTTCGGCACACTCGTTCTGCCACAGGGTAAGAGCGGTGTCGGCAATGCGGTAAGCAAAATCGGCAAGGCCCGCATCCAGTGCAGATTTGAAGAACATCCACTGATAAGGCATCCATACAGCACCGTTCCAGTAGCCGTCACGCCGATAGTACGGCGCACTCTGATCTACGGTGGAAAGGCCGCAGGCACACCACAGGTGTTCCGGGCTTTGCAGCTTCTGCCACAGAAGTTCCTTCTGCGGTTCTGTACAGACACCTGCAAACAGCGGCGAAGCGCCATCCATGCCCATATCGTAGTTCAGACCCTGCTCGGTGCGCAGAATATCTGCAGCATCACCGGAAGGATCGTGCAGGAGGTACCCGAAGTAACCGCTTTCCTCGTCCCATGCAGTCTGCAGGGAGCGCCCTAAGCGAAGCGCATCGGCATCAAATGCATCTGCATCGGCTGTCTCACCCAGCAGGCGGGCGGTGTAAGCCAGGATCTTTGCGCAGCGTATCGCATGGGCAGTTGTGACCACGGGCGCGCAGCTGGCCTGCAAACGGCGGCGATGGACCTCCTGCTGTGGGGGATAATCGTCCCATCCACCGGAATTGTAGAAATAATCCCAGGGGCGCAGCAAGCCGCTGTGCAGGTTGGCGGTAGTGGAGCCGCCTTCCTGTCCGGTGAAGAAGCGGTAGTACAGCTTTAGGCGTGGATAGCAGTAGGCGGCAAGTTCTCTGCTGCTGGTGCGATTCAACAGCTCAGCGTACAGATAAAACTGCGTTGGCACCATGGAGCCATGGTGTAAGAAAGCAGCATCCACAGAATCCGGGGGCATCAGGTAGGTGTTCAGGCAGTCAAAGGCATTGCGCAGGCTGGTCTGAGCCAGGCCCATTCCAATGAATCCGGAATCCCATGTGTAGACACAGTCCCACCAGCGTCCGGGAGTGTAGTGGCGGATATACTGTCCCCGCGTGTACACCGGATACACAACGTTGGTGCAGAGAACGGCATTCATCAACTGTTGGCCCAAGGCAAGCGATTCGGCAGCCGGTAAAGCGGGCGGTGCTGCAAGGGAGGCAGAAGCCTGCTGCCATAAATGCTCCCAATCACTGCGCTGCGTCAGCAGCTCATGGCAGCGCAGCGCGGCGGCAGAAGCATCCGGCGCAGCACAGACCGCTCCATAGATCACTTTTGTCTGTCCTGCCTCCAAGGGGATCGGCCCCATAAAGAGATTGACGTAATGCCCTTTTCCGTTGCCGCGCAGCGTGGCGTTTACATGGTCGTGTACGGTGTCACGCAGAAAGATATCCAGTTCATCGTTTTCGATCGTGCGAATATGGGTGGTGATATCATCCCACAGGATCCCGTAGCACTCCTGAATGTGGGGATACTGCAGGGTCAGATAGTTCTCATCTGCGGCGGGTTCAGCCTGAGGCCGGGAGCCATCTCCACGCAGTGTAACGGTAAAGCTGCCTGCGTCCGCCTGCTCGCACAGAGCGAGACAATCCAGCTTCGCCCCTCCAACACCGGCAGCAGTCAGGGTCAGAGTGAATTTTCCGGCGGGAATGGAAGCGTTCAGCGGCAGGATGGCAATAGAAGGCTTCTGACAGGGTGGCAGCTGTAACGTATCCTGACCATTGACATCGTACTCGGAACTTTCATCTGCCGGATTCCAATACCGTACACAGAGACAGGGGGCACGCAGGGGCGCGGTAAGGGAAAGCGTAAAGGTAACGGTGTCCCCTTTTCCGCTGGGCATGACCTGCCCAAAAGGTCCTTTGCCTTCGGAACAGCCGAACCCCGTGCCAATGCCGTATCCCTGACCAAAGCCGGGAACGGCTTCTTCGCCCCGGCGCAGACCATCCCAGGTCAGACATTCGTTGGGACGATGGATGGAAAAATCCAGGGTGTCATAATCCTTTGCCCAGACAAAGGCGGCGTTTTCCGGCAGGGACACCTCACAGCCCGGCAGGGAGAAACCGCGGTAGGACGGAACGGGATCCCAGGCGGATGCCATATAATGAAGCACCAGATTCTGCGGAGCATCTGTATTGTTGTGGAGTTCAGCACGGATCAGCCGGGCATCCTCCCCCAAGGGAGCAAAAGAGATGTCTGCATACAGCTGATCCTTCCACAGGAGCTCGTGGCGGAACATGTAGCAGCTCAGATCCGGAGCCGCAGCCCAGGGGTGAAAGCCGCTTTCAAACCGTACATTGGGCACATCGACCCGGCGGCGATACATTCCCGGAAAAACGGACAGGTCAAATCGAACACCATCGTTGGCCGCAGGAACATGGGAAATGCCGCTGTATCGTTTGGTGTAGGGGCCCCACGCAGGCAAGGAAAGGTCATGTGATTGCATGGTGTGATATCCTCCCATCAGCCCTTGACCGCGCCAATGGTAACACCGGCAACAAAGTACTTCTGCAGGAACGGATACAGGCACATGATCGGCAGGGTGGAAACCACCATGGTGGCATATTTCAGACCATCGCCGATGACCTCGACATCACCGGTGGAACCGGCCATGTTGCCGATGTCGCTCTGGATCAGGACCTCACGCAGGATCATCTGCAAAGGGTACAGAGAACGATCCCGAATGTACAGCAATGCCGGGAACCAGCTGTTCCACTGCGCAACGCCGTAGAACAGCGCCATAACGGCGAACACTGCACCGGAGAGCGGAAGAACAATGCGGAAGAAGGTCGTGATATCGTTGCAGCCGTCCAGGGCTGCGGCCTCGATCAGCTCATTCGGGATGGTGTTTTCAAAGAAGGTGCGCATGATGATCATGTTATAGGTACTGATGGCGGAAGGCAGCACCAGCGCCCAGATCTTATTCAGCATACCCAGCTTCTGAATGATCAGATAAGTGGGGATCATGCCGCCGTTGAAAAACATGGTAAAGATGAAAAGGCTGATAAAGACATTGCGCCCGAACAGATCCTTGCGGGACAGGGGGTAGGCGGCGCAGGCGGTAAGGGTCACGCTGATCAGGGTGCCCAGCACGGTATACAGGATCGTGTTCAGATAACCCGTCCAGATGCTGGCATCCTTCAGAACCTTCTCATACATGGAGGTCGTAAAGCCTTTGGGCCAGAAGGAAACATTGCCTGTCAGCAGCTGCATGGGATCACTGAACGAGCCGCTGATGATGTGCAGAAGCGGCAGAATGATGGTTGCGCTGATCAGGATCAGCAGCAGATACACAACAATGGTATAGATCCGTTCCCCGATGCTTTCCTTCACTTTCGTGGGGTGATTCATCGCATCAATATTCTTTTTCATCACCACAGGCTCACCTCACTGATCTTTTTGCTGAACTTGTTGAACAGCACGATAATGGTAAAATTGATCACAGAATTGAACAGGCCCACAGCCGCAGAGAAGCTGTAATCGCCGCTTTCAAAGGCACGGCGGTAAACGTAAGTGGAGATCACATCGGCAGTCTCATAGGTTGCAGGGTTGTACATCAGCATGATCTTTTCATAGCCGACCGAGAAAATAGAGCCCATGCGGAGGATCAGCATGATGATGATCGTGGGCAGCAGGCCGGGCAGCGTGATATGGATCAGCTTGTCCCATTTGGAAGCACCGTCAACGGTGGCGGCCTCGTAGAGAGAGGGGTCAATGCCGGTCAGTGCCGCCATGTACACAATGGAACCGTAGCCGGCGCTTTGCCAGATGTCAGAAAGAACATAGATCGTCTTGAAGTACTTGGGTTCGGCCATAAAATGGATCGGCGTACCGCCAAAGGCGGTGATCAGCTGGTTGATCAGGCCGCTGGAAGGAGAAAGCAGGGCGCTCAGAATACTGACAACGACCACGGCGGAGATGAAATGGGGCAGGTACACTACGGTCTGTACGCTGCGTTTGAAGAATTTACCGCGGACTTCGTTGATGAGCAGAGCCAGAATGATGGGAATGGGAAAGCCCACAATAATGGAATACAGGCTGATGCCAAGCGTGTTTTTGATCAGACGGCCAAAATACTCGGATTTAAAGAACTGGATGAAATATTTGAAGCCGACCCACTTGCTGCCCGTGATGCCCAGTACGGGAGAAAAATCCCGGAAGGCGATCTGCGCGCCGTACATGGGCGCGTACATGAACACGATATACCAGATCAGGGCGGGCAGCAGCATCAAAAGCAGATAACGGCTGCGCCAGAACTTTTTGTAGGCATGATCAAGGCGGTTCGCTGTTGGCAGTGTGATCGGTTTTGCTGCGGTGGCTGTTTTCATGGTGGTATTCTCCTGTTTTCGTTCTGAAGAACCCAGGAAAAAATAGGCCGGGAACAGGGTGTTCCTGCCCCGGCCGTTATTTTACTGGATCAAAAAATAGGTACCTGCTGGGGCATCAGCCATTCAGCGTCTTCTGGTAGATATCGACGACTTCTGCAATGCCCATGCCATTGACCTTTTCAACGTAGGTGTCCCAGTTGGACAGCGGCTCACGGCCGGAAACAAACTTGATGATCATCTCGTCAACGTAAGTATCCACGTCTGCCATCACAGCACGGCGGACGGCATCGTCCTCAGAGGAGAAGGAGGTAGAGCCGGGAATGACGTACTTCTTGGATTCTTCCAGGAAGGGAATGATGCAGTCCTGCTTTGCGCGGTTGACAGACTCATCATCCAGCTGTGTGACCTCATCCTGGCTCAGAATGAACGGGCCGGAGCTCTGTGCAAAGGTGAAGGTGCCGATCGCGTTTTTGGGAGACAGGCCGTCAGGATTGTTCATAACATAATCGGTGAAGATCGGCTTGCCGTCCTGCATGGTGTAGTGAGTGCCCTCAATACCCATGTTGATCAGCCGGGTGCCCTCGTCGCTGTACATGTAATCCAGCAGAGCGACCACGCGGTCAACGTTCTTGCAGCTTGCGGTGATGGTAGCCGCTGCGACTGCACGGGGCTCCTGATCAATATAGGAGTGGATCTGTGCATCGCCCTTGGGGGGTACGGTGGCCTCAACATGGAAGCCGGGAAAGGAGGCAGGCATGGTGGCGTTCTGTGCAGCCAGCATACCGCCCAGCGGGCCGTAGAAGGAAGCCACCGCGTTCTGGGCCAGCTTCGGCACGAAGGAAGCGTAGTCCATGGTGATGATCTCAGGGTCGATATAGCCCTTCTCGTACATATCGTGCATCCAGGTCACGGCCTTTTTGTACTTGGGGTCGATGGGGCCGTAGTGGACCTTGCCGCCATCGTCCGGGTCGGTGTAGAAGTCATCCAGGCAGCCGAATGCGGTGCAGAAGTTCCGCAGGCCGGTCATATCGTAGGAGCTGAAGGGGATCTCATCGTTGGTGCCGTTGCCGTTCAGGTCGGTGGTCTTGACCAGATGCCAGTAGTTCTCCCAGTCCTCCAGGGTCACGGGGCTCTCAATGCCCAGCTTTTCCAGCCAGTCGGTGCGGACGATGTAGGGCATATTGCCGGAGACCTTCTCATCCAGCATGGGCATATAATAAATATTGCCGTCGCTGTAAGTCAGTGCTTTTTCGACACCGTCCCGCTTGTCGATCTCCTTCTTCAGGTTGGGCATGTTGTTCTCGATGTAATCGTTCAGGGACAGGATCACGCCGGACTCGCCGTATTTCAGCACCTCGGTGGTGGGCATATCCATAATGATATCCGGCAGCTGAGCATCCATCATCACAAGGTTCAGGCGCTCGTTGTAGTTGTCCTGCGGGGGATTATCAAATTCAAAATCCATATTGAATTTTTCGCCCAGGACCTTCCAGATATCCATCTGCTCGGCAGCAACCTCATTCGCGGCCTTGGATTTCAGGATGCGAACAGTGATACGCTCGTTGGAAGCAGCTGCTCCGGAACCGGCAGCAGAAGAAGTAGTAGAGGAAGAGCTGCCACAGCCCTCCAGAACACCCAATGCCAGAGAAGCGACCATAGCGCTGCATACGGCGCGTCTGCTGATTTTTCTTTCTTTCATAAGATCTTTTCCTCCTTGATTTATGGAATGGGACGGGGAAGATCCCCGTGCTTCCATAACCTCCGTTCAGCTCGTACGCTGCCGACCAGTGGTTTTTCCTTACTCAGAAGCATATCATGTTCTTTTGGGAATTGCAACATTTTTTGATACAAAGCGCACAAAAGATTTTCTCATTTTTGAGCATGATTGTTGCACAATATCCACAAAGATGCGATTATTCTTCCTTTTGTCATGGTGCGGGATGAAATGTCATGCTCCTTCACCTTGACGATTCCGGCACAAAAAGATATGCTGGAAACAAAATTGGAATCGGAGATCCATTCAAAAGAAAGGAAGAGAGAAACTATGAGGAAGCAAATCACAGCCATCATCGTGGGCGCGGGCCATCGGGCGATCCTGTACAGCCTGTATGCGCTGGAACACCCGGACGAGCTGAAGATCGTAGGCGTAGCAGATCCGGATCCGATCCGGCGGAAAAAGGTTGCGGAGATGCATGGCTTCGGGGAGGAAATGTGCTTCAGGAACGCTGAGGAGCTGGCAGAAAGGCCTAAGCTGGCAGATGCGGTGATCAATGGAACCATGGACCGCCAGCATGTGCCCACTGCGGTTCCGCTTCTGCGCGCAGGATATGATATGCTGCTGGAAAAACCCTTCGCGATCAGCGAGGAGGAAGTGAACTATTTATATAAGGTTGTAAAAGAGACCGGGCGGAAGGTGATGATCTGCCACGTTCTGCGGTATGCGCCCTTCTATGTCGCAATCAAGCAGAGACTGCTGAGCGGGGAGATCGGTGACATTATCAATATTCAGGCCACGGAGCATGTCAGCTACCATCATCTGGCCGTCTCCTTTGTGCGCGGCAAATGGGGCAACGAAGAAAAATGCGGGGCTCCGATGCTGCTGGCAAAGTGCTGCCATGACATGGATCTCATTATGTGGCTGAAAAGCGGCGTTTCGCCCAAACAGATCGCAAGCTTTGGAAGTGACTTCCAGTTTGATCCTGCCAAAAAGCCCGCAGGGGCAGGCAAGCGCTGCCTGGTGGATTGCCAGTGCGAGGAGACCTGTCTGTACTCTGCCAAAAAGCATTATCTGGATCACCCGGATCGGTGGGCGTTTTATGTATGGGACTGCCTGGAGAATATTGAGAATCCGACGCTGGAGGACAAGCGTAAGTCGCTGATGACAGACAATATCCATGGACGCTGTGTGTGGGATTGTGAACATACGGTGGTGGATCATCAATCGGTGCTGATGAATTTTACGGATGGTGCAACTACGACCCTGAACATGATCGGCGGCGCAGCGAAGCCGGAGCGCAATATCCACATCATTGGTACAAAGGGTGAGATCAAGGGTGTGTTTGACGATTCGGTTTTCACTGTGCGCACCATAGATACCGCCAGCGAGAAGGGCTGGAACGAGGAAGTGGTAGACCTGAAGATTGGTGGAGATAAGAGCGGCATGACAGGCTCTCATGGCGGCGGCGACCTGCGGCTGGTGGAGGACTTTGTTCATGTGCTTCAGGGTGAGGAGCCTTCCATCTCCTGCACAACGATCAAAGATTCGATCAATGGACATCTGGGGGTCTTCTGCGCAGAGCGTGCTCGCAAGGAGAGCGCCGTCATAACGATGCCAGACATCAGATAATGCGGTGTTGACATAGAAAACGTCCCCGTGCAGTTTTGATATCCTGCACGGGGACGTTTTGTGATCTTTTTATTTCCTCATTTCCGCATTCACCCATTCCCGCACGCGGTCAGGCCGGTTGGTGACGATGCAGTCAGGGCCAAGGGGCAGCAGGGAACGGACTGCGTCCTGGGTGTCCACGGTCCAGAACGCGGCCTGGATGCCCATGGCGTGGAGCTGGTTCACGAGATCGGGGTTGGAATAGGCGGTGTGGTATTCGCAGCTGACGATGTCCACGGGGAAATCCAGCGTTTTGATGTAGGCGGCCACATCCGCCTGCTCCTCCAGATGGCCGATGACCTGCTCCACGGTCTCGCCGGGGAAGTTGGCACGGAGCATATCGACCTTGTCGGCCACAGTGCGGTAGATGAGATTATTCCGCAGGTCGATGCAGTTTTCCTCGCTGAAGGGCTCGTCCATGCTGTTCACAAGACCCAGATCCTTCCACACCACCGGCGGGGGCAGCACCATGCTGAGGAAAGCGCCGTAGGTCAGCGCGCCTACCTTCAGCTCAGGCATCAGCTGCTTTGCCTGCCGCAGCTGGGAGTGGTGGAAGGAGATGAGGGTGAGTCGGTCGGTGAGCCCGGCGGCGCGGACTGCATCCAGCACCCGGGGCACAAAGTCGGGGTCGTCCTCCAGTGGGCTTTTCAGTTCCAGCTGCACCTGGGTGCCCTCCATGCCGGCGCAGAGCTCCAGCGCTTCCTGCAGCGTGGCGATCCTCTCGTTGGCGTAGATGGCATCTTTCCAGCTGCCGAAATCCAGAGCCTTCAGCTCGCCCATGGTCAGGTCGTAGATCTGGCCGGAGATGTCGGTGTGCATGTCCACCATGTAGTCGTGGTGGATGACCAGCTCGTTGTCGTAGGTCTTCTGTACATCCATTTCCACGCCGTCCGCGCCGATCTCCATCGCCTTGCGGAAGGCGACCAGCGTGTTCTCAGGGGCCAGATAGGATGCACCGCGGTGCGCAATGATTTGGGGTGTCGTCATCTTGTGCTATGATTCCTTTCCTCACAGTTGGCTCAGGCCAGATCTTCGCCGTCGGAGGCGATGACCTTTTTATACCAGTAGAAGCTGTCCTTCCGGCTGCGTGCCAGCGTGCCTTTGCCTTCATTGTCCTTGTCCACATAGATGAAGCCGTACCGCTTCTTCATCTCGCCGGTGGAAGCACTGACCAGGTCGATGGGGCCCCAGGTGGTGTAGCCCAGCAGGGGCAGGCCGTCCTCGTTGATGGCCTTTTCCATCTGCTCAATGTGGGCCCGCAGGTAGTCGATGCGGTAGGTGTCGTGGATGGAACCATCTGCTTCCACCTTGTCCACCGCACCCAGACCGTTCTCCACGATGAAGAGCGGTTTCTGGTAGCGGTCATACAGGCTGTTCATGGTGATGCGCAGGCCCACCGGGTCGATGGCCCAGCCCCAATCGCTGGCCTTGAGGTAGGGGTTCTTGACGGCATCCATGATGGCATTGCCGTTGGCCTTGTTCATCAGTTCGGGGTCCACAGTGGTGCAGCGGCTGGAATAGTAGCTGAAGGAGATGAAGTCCACAGTGCCCTCTTTCAGCAGCTGCTCGTCGCCCGGCTCCACCTGCAGGGCAATGCCTGCACGCTCCATCCGCTTTTTTGCCCAGACAGGGTATTCGCCGCGGGACTGGACATCAATGAAGAAGTAGTTGTCGCGGTCAGCCTCGGCAGCGGCCTGCACATCGGCAGGGGCGCAGGTGCGGGGGTAGAACTGACCAGCGGCCAGCATACAGCCCACCATGGCATCGGGCATGATGGCATGGGCCAGCTTGACGGCCTTTGCGCTGGCCACCAGCTCGTGGTGAGCGGCCTGATACTTGACCTGCTGCACATTCTCGCCGGGCGCAAAGAGCAGACCGGCTCCCATAAAGGGCATGTGGAGCAGCATGTTGATCTCGTTGAAGGTCAGCCAGTACTTGACCTTGCCCCGGAAGCGCTGGAACAGCACCTCACAGTAGTGAGCGTAGGCATCCACCATCCGGCGGTCTTTCCAGCCACCGTACTTTTTGATCAGGGCAATAGGGGTATCAAAGTGGCACAGGGTCACCAGCGGCTCAATGCCGTACTTGTGGCACTCATCAAAGAGCTCCTCATAGAAGCGCAGGCCCTCTTCGTTGGGCTGCGCGTCATCACCGTTGGGCAGGATGCGGGTCCAGGCAATGGACAGACGGTAGCAGCGGAAGCCCATCTCGGCAAAGAGCTTGATGTCCTCCTTGAAGTGGTGGTACATGTCAATGGCTTCGTGGGAGGGGTAGAAGTGCTCGGCATCGCAGTCCAGCATCTTCAGCTGGCCCAGCGCCACGGGGAAGCGGTCGGGGCCAAAGGGAACCACGTCCACACTGGACAGGCCGCGCCCGCCCTCGTTGTAAGCGCCCTCGCACTGGTTGGCGGCAGTGGCACCGCCCCACAAAAAGTCTTTCGGGAATTTGCCCATAGGTCTTACCTCCTGATGCAGTTGAATTCTGATGATTCAATGATACCATGTTCTGAGCCGCTGTCAACCGGGAAAGTACGACTTTAGCCGTCAATTCGACGAAAAATGTTGCTGATTTTTGACACTTTTCACGAAGAAATCGAAAATTGCGAGCGATTTTCCTTGGAATCTGTTTCTTCCAAACGGACAGTAAGTGTGATAGACTGAATAGGTAAACGGAAAACGGCTCACCCTGTCCGCCATTGCTTTGCAATGCCGGAGCGGGCGAGGACGTTGATGAAAGAGCTATCAGGAAAAATGGAGTGTTTGCTATGACTGAATTCAAGCCCATCAAGGAAGGCAAAGTCCGCGAGATCTATGACAATGGCGACAGCCTCATTATGGTTGCCACCGATCGTATCTCTGCATTTGATGTGATCCTGAAAAATAAAGTGACCAACAAGGGCAAGGTGCTGACCCAGATGAGCAGATTCTGGTTCGACTACACCAAGGATGTTCTGCCCAACCACATGCTGAGCGTGGATACCGCCGATATGCCCGAGTTCTTCCGCACGCCTGCCTTTGAGGGCCGGAGCATGAAGTGCCGCAAGCTGACCATGCTGCCCATCGAGTGCATCGTGCGCGGCTACATCACC
>OFMC01001067.1_pt1 | contig 23308 bp, 14 predicted proteins | sample 1541271 | NCBI WGS metagenome assembly OFMC01 (sample SAMN04209252, study PRJEB22552) | human gut metagenome | biome: gut; material: feces | host: Homo sapiens | place: USA: Oklahoma | reverse complement strand
GGCAATTTTTAATGGATTTTTGCGCGTGACTGTGAAGGTACTGAACAGTTACGAATTATTATCAATTAGAAAATGGAACAAGGAAACGCAGGAGGAATCAGCGGTATTTGGTTGGTTTTTCCTGCGTTTTTGCTCTCATGTATCCGGAAAAAACGGTCAGCGGCAGGAAAATTCGGGTTCTATGAAAAAAGATGAACATAGATGGATACATTTTGACAAATTTGTGTACACACCTGTCCGAACTTGGGAGTGGCAAAGTGTATACGAGATGAGTAAAATATAGACTGAGAAAAATTTTTACCAAGAACAAGCATAGATGGAGGAAATTATGAAAAAAAGAGGAAAGATTCTGGCGCTGGCTGCGATTGTAGTTGTTGGCGCTGTCGTTTTGTCCCGGTGCGGTCATAAGAATACGGCGGTGGAATATGAATCCCGTCCAACCGTAAGAGTAGAAAATCCGGTTCGTCAGGACATCAGCTTGTACACGGATCTGACCGGACTGGTAGAGCCGCAGTCCCGCGCGAGCGTCATGCCGAAGATGAGCGGCGAGGTGCTGGAGGTTTACTTCCAGGCGGGCGATACGGTCCAGGCAGGGCAGGCGCTGTGCAAGATCGATTCCGACGCGTTGACAGCGTTAAAGCTACAGGTGGATGCGGCTTCCGTTGCCTTAAAGAATGCGGACAGCAATTTAAGCCGTACCCAGGCGCTCTTTGCAGATGGTTTTGTCTCCCAGGAGGCGATGGAGCAGGCACAAAACAGCGCACAGAGCGCGAAGATTTCCTATGAATCTGCGAAGAACCAGTGCGATCTGCAGGTGAAATACACGACCGTGACGGCGCCGATCGACGGTGTGATCGAGTCCCGGAGCGTCGAGCCGCATGATCATGTATCTCCGGCAGGCGAGATCTGCACGATCTCCGGTGCCAGCCAGTTACAGGTTAAATTCGGCATCACCGAGAAGATCCACCAGACGATGGAGTTGGGCGACAGCGTGACGCTGGAGAAAAATGGTGCGGATTACACCGGTACTGTAACCGAAATCGGATCTATGGTCAACGAGAGCAGCGGCCTTTATGACGCGCGTGCGATGGTGCCGGATGCAGCAGGTCTTACGAATGGTTCTCGCGTAAAAATGACGGTTATCATGGACCATGTCAGCCAGGTGCTGACCGTTCCGGTCGATGCAGTCAGCTATGACAACGGTGCCCCGTTTGTATACCTCTATGAGGATGGAAAAGCGGAGAAGACCGAGATCGAAGCAGGTATCTATGACGATGAAAATATGGAAGTAAAATCGGGTCTGACGAGTGACAGCCAGGTCATCGTGAGCTGGAGCAACGAGCTGGTGGATCAGGGAGAAGTCCTGTTAGCACAGGATACCGATGGCGCGCAGACAGACGGAAACAATGAGACAGCAGCGGAGACGACAGAGGCAGGTGACAAAGAATGATTCGACTGACAAAACTCGCACTGCGGCGTCCGGTTACCATCATTCTCTGTCTGATTACCATCGCGTACTTCGGCCTTCAGTCCGTCATGGGCATGAAGCTGGAACTGACGCCAGAGATGGAGATGCCGATGTTAATCATCGCTACGGTGTATCCGGGAGCCAGCCCGGAGGACGTAACCGATCTGGTTACCAAGAAAGAAGAAGATGCGATCACATCATTGGACTCGGTCGATAAGGTACAGTCCATTTCCCGTGAAAATGTATCGATCGTCATTGTCCAGTATGAGTACGGTACCAACATGGATACCGCATACATTAACCTGAAAAAGGCGATAGATGGCATTCAGAGCGATCTGCCGGACGATGCCAACGATCCGAATATCATGGAGCTGGATATCAACTCGATGGCGACGGTTACGCTGGCAGTCAGCGGCGACGTCGATCAGAACCTTTATACATATGTAGATGACAAAATTGTTCCTGAGTTTGAGAAATTAAGCTCGGTCGGCGAGGTTTCGATTGCCGGCGGTCAGGATAGCTACACCCGCGTGGAACTGATTCCGGAAAAACTGGCACAGTACCACCTGAATATGAATACGGTTGCACAGTTAGTCGGTGCCGCCGATTTCACGATCCCGGCGGGCGATGTCCGGGTTGGAAAACAGGATCTCGACGTCAGTGTCGGCAACGAATTTAAGAGCACGGAAAGTCTGAAAAATGTCGTACTTCCGCTGGCAAACGGTGAGACGATCCATCTTTCTGATATCGCAAATGTCTATGAGGCGCTGGAGGATGCAAGCTCGATCGGACGTTACAATGGCGAAGATGTTATCTCCCTGGGAATCAAAAAACAGCAGAGTTCCACCGCGATCGAGGTTTCCAACCAGGTAACCAAGAAGGTGCAGGAAATTGAAAAGCAGTATCCGGGTCTTAAAATCACCGTGGTAGATGATGCCAGTGACACGCTGAAACAGTCTTTAAGCAGCGTAATCCAGACCCTGATCCTGGCGATCATCCTGTCCATGATCATTCTGTTCTTATTCTATGGCGATTTGCGTGCGTCGGTCATCGTAGGTACGTCCATTCCGATCTCCGTTGTATTGGCGATCATTTGTATGGCGGCGATGGGATTCTCAATGAATATTATTTCCCTGACGTCGCTCGTTCTCGGTGTAGGTATGATGGTTGATAACTCGATCAACGTCCTCGACGGATGTTTCCGGGCAAAGGAAAAACTGGATTTCTATGATGCGGCGCTGGAAGGTACGCGCACGATGATCGGCTCGATCACCGGCGGTACGCTGACAACCTGTGTTGTATTTATTCCGCTTCTGATGTTAAATGGTATGTCTGGACAGCTCTTTACACAGCTCGGGTACACGATCATTTTCTGTATGACGGCTTCCTTATTCTCAGCAGTCATCATCGTGCCGCTCTGCTATATGTTCTGGCATCCGGTTGAGAAGGATCATGCGCCGGCAGGACGTATAATCAAAGGCATCCAGGGCTGGTATCGCAAGCATATGCCGCATGTCATCAAGCGCTATGCGCTTGTATTCGGAACGACTGCAGTGCTGGTTGTCCTGTCCATCCTCATGGCGTCCAGACTGAACCTGGAGCTGATGTCTTCGATCGATGAAGGTATCGTCACGATGACGATCAAGACGAAACCGGGTTATTCGGTATCGGCGATCCGTGACACTGTGCTCGATCTGGAAAATATGGTAGAGACAGACGAGGATGTGGATCATTACCTGATGACATATGGAAACAGTGGTGTCAGCATGACTTCCGGAAGTGATGTGACGCTGAATGCCTACTTAAAAGATAAGAGAAAACTTTCCACGGACGAGGTTATCGAGAAGTGGAGATATGCGACACAGAACTACGTTGATGCGACCATTACCTTGGAACAGGGCAGCAGCAGTATGAGCAGCAGCATGAGCAGCGGTGATTCAATTGAGGTGGATCTGCAGAGTACCGATTACGACACCCTAAAGAAGGCAGCGGATGATCTGGTAACTGAGCTTCGCAAGCGCGAGGATGTTATGCAGGTACATTCTTCTGTTGAGAATGCGGCGCCGGTTATCAAGGTAAATGTGGATCCGGTTAAGGCAGAGGCAGAGGGACTGACCCCGGCCAGCATCGGTTCGATGGTATACAATAATTTAAGCGGTGTGAAAGCGGCGACGATCTCCGTCAACGGCAATGATCAGGACGTGAAGGTAGAATTTGCGCCGGATCGCTACGATTCCATCGCGAAACTGCAGGGCATGATGATCACGACGGCGACGGGTAATACGCTTCCGCTGGAGGATCTGGCAGAGATCTACTACCAGGATAGCCCACAGGAGATTTCACGAAAAGAGAAACAGTACCAGGTATCGATCACGATGCAGGCACAGGCAGATTATAAGAAGACGGCTGAAAAAGATGTCAAGAGCTTCGTGCAGAACTGGGAATTCCCGTACGGCGTTGAGATGGCGACCAATAGCCTGGATGAGTCGATGGGCGAGGAGCTTTCCGCGTTGGGAATGGCGCTTGTCACAGCGATCTTTCTGATTTTCATTGTCATGGCGATCCAGTTTGAGTCCCCGAAATTCTCCCTGATGGTTATGGCAACGATCCCGTTCAGTTTGATCGGTTCCTTTGGATTCCTGTTTCTGGCGGACTGCCCGATCAGTATGAACTCCATGCTTGGTTTCCTGATGCTGGTCGGTACGGTTGTAAACAACGGTATTTTGTATGTGGATACGGTCAACCAGCTACGGATGGAGATGCCGTTAGACGAGGCGCTGGTAGAGGCAGGTGCGATCCGTGTACGCCCAATCTGCATGACGACACTGACGACCATCATTGCGATGATCCCGAACTGTCTGGCATTTGGTAAGGCGGGCAAGATGATGCAGGGCTTAGCGCTTGTAAACGTCGGCGGTCTGGTTGCGGCGACGATCCTGACGCTGGTACTGCTTCCGTCCTTCTACCGAGTGGTTTATAACATGGGAAAAGGCAAAGAAGATGAGTATGATAAGCTGGACTGCGACTAAGGAAAAGCAGGTTAAGCAGTGAATCTGTCAGGCGGCGGACCCGGGGCGGGGAAGCTGCCTGTACTGATAGAAAAAGGGGGAGAAGAAGATGCCGTCGGAACGATTTAAGCGGTTGCCGGAGGAAAAACAGAAGAAAATCCGGGACGCGTGTATGGCTGAATATACGCGGACAACGATAGAAAAAGCATCGCTCAACCGTATGATAGAAGATGCCGGGATCTCCCGGGGCAGTTTTTATACGTATTTTGACAGTAAATGGGATGTTTTAGGATATCTGTGTGAGAGTTTTATCAATGAATTTTATGAGTGCGGCGTGCGCTGCCTTGAAGAGGCGCAGGGGGACATCTGGGAGATGTTAGGGCAGTTTTTAAACGGTTCGCTTGCCCTGTGCCGCGATGAGAGACGCACCGATTTCATCCGCAACATCATGGAGTGCAGCAGCCGTGAGGCGCTGCTCTTTGATATATTCAGCTCCGATCTGGACAGTCCACGCGCCGTGCGTGGACAGAAGCTGGAACGCGCCGCTTATGAGGCGTGCGTGGGAAAATCCCTGCGGAAGATGGGCTGGGAGGAATATATGAGCTTTTTCCGCATGGCGATGATGTCGATCGCGATGGAGATCAAGAGCTTTCACGACGGAGTCCCGGAAAACCGTATCCGGGAACGGTTTGTCCTGACACTCGGTATCCTGAAACGGGGCGCTGGGATAGAATCGGGAGCGGGCGCGCAGAGCGCCGAAAGGAAATGAAGATGAGTAAGATGAAGAAAAACAGGAAGAAACTGTTTGCCATTCTTTTACAGGCGGCGTTAGTCAGCACAGCTATGACGATGCCGGCATATGCGGCTAAAACACCGGGGATCGGCTCAGATGCGCGGATCGGTGACGATGCGACCGGTCCGGTGCTGACGGGCGGCAATACCGAGATGGAGGAGGAGACTTCCCCGTACACCAAAGAGCAGCTTGAGGACGGGACGCTGGAGTACGGTGAGATCGCATGGCGGATCGAGGGCTACAACAGCACGTATTTAAACCTGCGTTCCCAGCTCTACAGCCAGGCGACCAGCCAGTCGGCGGGAACTGCCCTGGCGGCTGAGGCAAGCGCCCTCATGGAAGATGCGATGGACCTGAAGTCCGACGATATGGATGCGGAGACGAGAGAGCTGTTTGAGGGCTACAAGGCGGCAGCGAGAGAGTTGCGCAAACAGGGGGCAAAGCTTACGAACAAGGAGCTTTCCGGCACCTACGCCCGGACCCTGCGCCAGACGAAGAATAAGTTAGTCAAGGCGGTGCAGAACCTGCTCATCCAGTATGAGGAACTGCTCCCGCAGGTGGAGACAGCGAAAAAGAATGTGGAGATGTGCCAGGTAAATGCGGATGCCGCACAGAAGATGCAGGCGCTCGGCCGTGCTTCCGCGCAGGAGGTTCTGACGGCGCAGAAGGCGCTGCAGCAGGCCAATTCCAGCGCCCAACAGGCAGAAAACGGGGCATTGCAGCTCAAACAGAATATTTTAATGCTACTTGGATTTGACGCGGATGCGCCGGTAACCTTTGCGGATGTGCCGGTTCCGGATGCGTCCCGGATCGCGGCGATGGATCTGGCAGCCGATACACAGGCGGCAGTCAGCGCAAATTATGATTTGATGTCTGTGCGTGCAGCGAAAGCGGAAGGGTCTTCCAACCGCACAGTCAAGAAGCGAAACGTCGCCTATACCGAGGATTCGGTGACGATCACGGTTCAGAACCTCTATGCGGCGGTGGTATCAAAGAAACAGGCGTATGACAGTGCGACGGCTGGATATCAGGCGGCAGCGCAGAGCTACGAGGCGGCAAAGCGCCAGAACGCACTGGGAATGCTCTCAAGAGCCAATTATTTGGGGCTTGAGTGTTCCTGGCTCAGCAGCGTGGCATCGTATAAGACCGCCGAGCTGGAATATACCAAAGCGGTGGAAAATTATGAGTGGGCAGTTAGAGGCCTGATTGTAAGCAAGTAGTTCGTCAGGAATTTGCCGTATTTAAATGCGAAGCCACGGCAAATTCCGTTACTGGACACGTATGAGTGAACCGTAACGTGAATGGGAACAGAAAGGAAGTAGGAACCGGAAATGAAACATAGAAGAAGGAAAACGGCGCTTCTGAGCGCAGCGGCAGCAGCGGTTCTGGTATTGCAGGGATCATTTGCGGCGCTGGCTGCCAGCCCGCAGTTCGCCTACGATGCGGATACATGGGCGAAGCTTCAGGACAATGTGATGGAATACAGCGAGCTGCCGTATCTGGTACAGGAGTACAACCCGACGTATTTAAACAACCAGACAACCTATCAGGCAGGACGCGATACAAAGAATGCGAAGGAAGTGCAGGATAAGCAGTACAATCAGGCAAATGACCTGTATGACAGCGCGGATAACCTGCGGGATCAGGCAGACCAGATTGAGGATTATCTGGCAGTGCCGGGCATGGCAAGTGCGTATGCCAGCCTGATGTCTGCATCGGTGATGGTCGAGCAGAATGCATTAAAAACGCAGCAGTCGGCCGATGCCTCCTACCGTGACAGCGAGATGGACCGTCTGGACTATATGAACAGCCAGGATGCGGTCGTGGTACAGGTAGAGGCAGCGTTTGCGGCGTATAATCAGGTCAAAAAGACAATTCCGCTGATGGAGAAATCGCTGGAACTGCAGGAACTGACACTGCAGATGACTCAGAAACGCCAGCAGCTCGGTCAGGCGACCCAGATTGATGTGTTAAATGCACAGAAATCGCTGCAGTCGCTTCAATCCACATTGACACAGACGAAAGCGGGGCTTCAGACCCAGCACCAGCAGCTCTGCGTCCAGACCGGCTGGACCTATGACGCGGAACCGGATATCCAGGATCTGCCGCAGGCGGATCTTGGACGGATCGCGGCAATGAACCTGGCGGCGGACACACAGACGGCGCTCCAACAGAACCTATCCTTACAGTCCAATAAGCGCGGCTATGCCAATATGGCAGAAGGTTCAGCTGATAAGAAAAACATGGACCGCACCATCAAGAACCAGGAGCAGACGATCCGCTCCAGTATGCAGACACTCTACAACGACATCATGCAGAAGCAGACAGCCCTGCAGCTTGCCGATGCGTCTCTGGCAGCAGAGACGCAGGCGATGAATGCGATGCAGAAGAAGCTGGAGCTTGGCATGGCGACTCAGATGGAGTACAAGAGCGAGGAAGTCTCCGTACTGGAAAAGCAGATCGATAAGGAGACAGCTAACATGAACCTGCAGCAGGCGATCGAGATGTATGAGTGGGCGCTGAAAGGTTATATGAAGTAGGGACAGAAGTTAAGTCTCTGGCACTTCCTCTGCGCGGGGGTTAACGTGGCGCTGGAGGAGCTGTGTATATCGAAAATGATATAATAAAATATTTATAAAACAAGAGGAAAAAAGCGGCGTTTTCTTTCGAATCGCCGCTTTTTTTGGGGAAAAAATAGGTGCATATTGTATGGATTTAACAAAAAATAGCCACAAACTACAGAATACTACCGATTCGGACTGGAAAATACTGGGTTAATAAAAAAATACTTTTGACAATTAACGCAGCATATGAGAGAATAAAAAAGATACTTTCAGTAAGGAGAGAAAATAAGATATGAACAAATCACAACAAAACAAAATCAAGTGGTATATGCTTTCCTTTATGTGTTTCTCCACCCTCTGGGGATTTGGAAACGTTTTAAATGGTTTCGTATACTTCAATGGAACACAGGTTATCTTCTCCTGGATTCTGATGTTCGCACTGTACTTTGTACCGTACGCACTGATGGTCGGAGAGCTTGGTTCCGCATTTAAGAATTCGGGCGGCGGTGTCAGCTCCTGGATTCATGAGACAACCGGCGCGAAGGCTGCATACTACGCAGGTTGGACCTACTGGGCTTGCCATGTCACCTACATCGCATCGAAGGGATCCGGCGGTCTGAAAGCGCTGAGTTGGATGATTTTCCAGAACGCAGAGAAGTATGCGTCCTTTAACACGAAAGCGGTTCAGTTAGTTACCTTTGCGGTACTGCTGTTCTTCTGCTGGGTTGCAAGCCGCGGCTTAAACCCGTTAAAGAAATTAGCGACGATCGCTGGTTCCAGTATGTTCGTAATGTCCATCCTGTTCATCTTAATGATGTTCGCAGCACCGGTCATCAACCCGAACGGCGGTTTCGTATCTGCTGATTACACAGTAAAAGGTCTGATCCCGCAGTTCAACGTGAACTACTTCACATCCCTTTCTATCCTTGTATTCGCAGTCGGCGGATGCGAGAAGATCTCCCCTTATGTAAATAAGGTAAAAGATCCGTCCAAGGGATTCCCGAAGAGTATGATTTTTGCAGCGATCATGGTAATCGTCTGCGCGATCTTCGGTACAATCGCGATGGGTATGATGTTCGATGTATCCTTGGTTGAGGCTAATTTTGACTCTTACAATGCGAATGGACAGTACTGGGCATTCCAGAAACTGGGTGAGTATTACGGCGTTGGAAACCTGATTATGATCATTTATGCAGCCTGCAACGCGATCGGCCAGTTCTCGACGCTGGTAGTCAGCATCGATGCACCGCTTCGTATGCTGCTTGACAACGAGGATGCGCGTCAGTTCATCCCGACCAAGCTCTTAAAGAAAAACAAATTTGGCGCTTACGTCAATGGTATCTGGATGGTAGTCATCCTGTCCGGTTCCATCATTCTGGCTCAGGTTTTGGTTCCGAATGCGGATACGGTTCTGCGCCAGCTGACACAGCTTAATTCGGTTACCATGCCGATGCGTTATCTGTGGGTATTCTTTGCGTACTTCATGCTTCGCAAACATTCAGATAAGTTTGAGCGCGAGTATCGTTTTGTGAAGAACAACGGAGTGGCACTGGGCTTTGGCGCATGGTGCTTTATCCTGACCGCAGCCTGCTGCTTATTAGGTATGTACAAACAGGGTGATCTGTACACAACCATGCTGAATGTCATCACACCAGTCGTTCTGGTAGCACTGGGACTGATTTTACCGGCGATTAAGAAGAGAGAAGGGAAGTCTGCATGATGAATGCTGCGAAGGAATTATTGACTTTTATTGAGAACAGCCCGAGTATGTTTCATTCGATTGAGACGATCAAGGGAATGCTGGATGAGGCAGGTTTTACCTATCTGCCGGAGAGAACTTGCTGGGACGTGAAGCAGGGCGGAACGTATTACACGATCCGCAACCATTCCAGTATCATTGCGTTCCGCGTCGGAAAGGAACTGGGCGATTACCATTTCCAGATGTGCGCCTCCCACAGTGATTCACCGACTTACAAGATCAAGAATGTACCGGAGTTAAATGGTCCGGGCGAGTATCTGCGTCTCGATGTAGAAGCATACGGCGGCATGATCGACAGCACCTGGTTTGACCGCCCTCTGACTGTCGCAGGCCGTGTGCTGGTAAAGGACGGTCAGGGCGTGAGCGCGAGACTTCTGTACATCGATAAAGATCTGTTCATCATTCCGAACGTAGCGATTCATTTCAACCGTGAGGTGAACAATGGATACAAATACAACCGCCAGGTTGATTTATGCCCGCTGTTTTCTGCCGGAGCGCTGAAAAAGGGCGCGTTTGACGCGATGATCGCAAAAGAGCTTGGCGTGGCCGTGGAAGATATTTTAGGCAAAGATCTCTTCCTTGTAAACCGTCAGCCGGGTACGATCTGGGGTTATGCGGACGAGTTCGTTTCCAGCCCGAAACTGGACGACTTACAGTGCGCTTACGTTTCCCTGAAAGCATTTCTGGCGGCGAAGAATGAGCGCGATGTCAGCGTATATTGCTGCTTCGACAATGAGGAGGTTGGTTCCAATACGAAGCAGGGTGCGATGTCCACCTTCTTACAGGATGTCCTGCACCGCATCAACGGTGCGCTTGGCAAGACGCCGGAGGACTACTATCAGGCAGTTGCCGGTTCTTTCCTCGTAAGCTGTGACAACGCACACGCCGTTCACCCGAACCACGGGGAGAAAACGGATGCGGTCAACTGCTCCTGGATGAACAAAGGTATCGTCATCAAGGAGAGCGCGAACCAGAAATACACCACGGACGCATTCAGCCGTGCGGTATTTACGAATGTCTGCAATGAGGCAGGTGTTCCGGTTCAGGTGTTTGCAAACCGCAGTGATATTTTAGGCGGTTCCACCCTTGGAAACCTTTCCAACACGCAGGTCAGCGTCCATGCCGTCGATATCGGTCTGCCGCAGCTTGCGATGCATTCCTGCTACGAAACGGCAGGTGTGAAGGACGTTGAGTACGCAATCCGCGCACTGACGAAATTCTACCAGACCACTCTTCAGATTGAAGGGGCAGAGCGGGTTTGCTTTGAGTAAATATAGTTAAAAGAACAGCCGCTTCGCGAAGGATGAAATGAATCGCGGGGCGGCTGTTTTTGATAGAATGAAAATGGTTAGAAAACGGAAAAACGGTAAATCCAGCAGCGCTGAAACGTTTTGTTTTGATGTTTAATTCGCGAAAATTATTTCCGCAGCAGCTCCGGCGCCATCTCCTGAAACAGCTTCGCGAGCGCCATCGCCGCCCGCGAGCGGTATTTTCCAGCGGGCCAGGCGAGCGCCAGATCGAGGAAAATACCATCTTTCCCGATCCGCAGATAGCGGAACTCATCCCGCATGATGCGGCAGGAACGGTAGGTAAACGCGAGTCCGACCCCCTCCCGCGCCATCGCCGCAGCAAAGGAGGCGGAGAGGTAGGTGTCGAGTCCCAGCGGTTCCACGCCAGCCTCGCGCAGGGAGCGGCGGCCAGTCCGTCCGAGGACGGTGCTGGGCGGTCCCAGAATATACTCAAATGGTGCGGTGTCCTTTAGGTCAATCCACATCTGTTCCGGCTCCGATTCACATGGCTTCGCAAACGCCATGACCGGGTGGTCGGCGGTGGTGGCGATCATGATCTCATCCCGCATCAGGAAATCCACACCGTGTTTGATCCGAACCGGCGGCGCGGCGATCAGCGCCAGATCTAAAAGCCCCTCTAAAATCTTATTTTCCAGATCAATACTGTCCATCTCACAGATCTCCACATGAACCCGTGGATACAGGGCATGGAATTTTTTCAGGACCGGCGGCAGCAGGTAGGTTCCCCGGTAGGTACTGATGCCGAAGATGACAGTGCCGCCCTTTAAATTTTCAATATCCGAAGCCTCGCTGCGTGCCTCCTGGTACTGCTGTAAAATCTGTCTGGCATGGAAAATAAATGCCTCCCCGGCAGAGGTTGGACGGACCCCGCGGGCAGTACGGACGAAAATCGGCGTCCCCAGATCCTGTTCAAACAGGCGGACCGCCTGGCTTAAGCTCGACTGCGCCATAAACAGTTTTTCAGCCGCGCGGGAGATGCTTCCCTCGTTGGCGACGGTTACGATATAGTCTAGTTCCTTTAAATCCATGAAAATCTCCCTTACGAGGTATCGAAATTTCCGATATCTGGTATAACAAATCTTGCCTTTCTCCTATAACAAAAATAGTATAAGATAAAAACAAGCAAAAATCAATGGCAGAGACTGAAGCAGCGGCTGGAAAATCGAATAGGAATCCGGCGAGGGAACGCAGCTTTGAAAAAGTCTCTGTGGACGATTATAAATAGGAGGAATAAGCAAGATGAAACAGGATTTAATGAAGGGTGTTATCGACATGCACGTTCACACGAATCCGGATCTGCGTCTGCGGGCGTATGATGATTTCGAACTGATGGAGGCGGCGATCCGGGTTGGGGCACGCGCTATCGTCATCAAGACGCATCAGGGAACCACGATGGATCGGGCCTATCTGTGCAACCGCCACAACGAAATTGTACACGGGGAAACGAACAATTTTACGATGTTTGGCAGTATTACCTTAAATAAGGTAGTCGGCGGCATCAATCCGAAGGCAGTCGATGTGGCGCTTCGTCTGGGTGCTAAGGTAGTATGGCTTCCGACCCAGTCGGCAAAAAACCATATGCAGAAGATGAATCAGGATCTGAGCCAGTGCGTGGAAGTGGTGAAAGATGGTAAAATTGTACCGGAGCTGCGTTCAGTGTTGGAGCTGATTCGTGACCACAACGCTGTACTGGGAACCGCACATATTGCACCGGAGGAGATTTTCACTGTTGTGGAAGCTGCCCGGGATATGGGAGTAAAAAACATCGTTGTAACCCATCCGGAATGGTGGATTGTAGGCATGAGCCATGAGGATCAGCTTCGTCTGGTAAAGGATTATGACGTTATCTTAGAGCGCTGCTATGCACAGAACATGGGTGGCGGAAAGTACAAGAGCAATCTGGCAGATAACCTGGAGCTTATCAAAGAGGTTGGCTATAAAAATGTCATGGTTGATACCGATGGCGGTCAGACAGAAAATCCGCATTGGGAGCTGGCACTGGCGGAATATATGCAGTATCTGGTAGATCATGGAATTCCGGAGGAGCAGGTGTACCATATGACACACACTATTCCGGCAAAACTGTTGGGCATCGAAGAATAGGGGGACGCATCACATGTTAAGTGCAGTTTTGGTGGCATCCATTGCGGTTGCCGTTATATTGGGATATAAAACGAAAATCAATACGGGATTTTTCTGTATTGCCTTTGCATATTTGATTGGTTGTTTTGGCATGGGATTAAAAACAAAAGAACTGATTGGCTTCTGGCCGGTCAGCACCATGTTCGTCATCCTGTCAGTATCACTGTTTTACAACTTTGCAGCTGTGAATGGAACCCTTGAAAAAATGTCGGCCAGTCTTCTCTATATGTGCCGTAAATTTCCGGGTATGCTTCCCTTTGCATTATTTTTTGTAGCAGTTGTACTTTCTGTTATGGGTGCTGCATACTTTACCGTTCTGGCATTCCTGGCACCGATTACCATCCTTATCTGTGAGGAAGCAAAGATGGACAAGCTGACTGGTGCGGTGGCGATCAACTGCGGTGCACTGGCAGGCGGAAACTTCCCCACAGCTTCGCTGGGCGTCGTATTCCGCGGTCTGATTGATACTGCTTATGAAGCAGAACCGGCATTTGAAGCAACGAATTCCTTTGTAGATGAAATGAAAATTTTTGGTTTCGCGATTGTATTTTCCCTGATTCTGATTGCAATTTTCCGCTTCGGTTTCAAGAGCAACCGCGGTATCGGAAAAGGCGTAACGTTCAATCGCCCGGAGCCGTTTGACAAGAAGCAGAAAACAACCCTGCATTTAATGATTCTGATGATGGTAATTGTCCTGGTATTCCCGCTCTTAAAGATGGCAGTTCCTGGTAATGAACTGATTGGAAAAATTGCTGGAACGGTTGATGTAGGACTGGTGGCATTCTGCTTTACCATCATTGCACTGCTCTTTGACCTGGCACCGCAGAAGGAAGTGATTGCACGTGTTCCGTGGAACACCATCCTCATGATTGCCGGAGCCGGTATGCTTATCGCCGTTGCAGTTCAGGCCGGTACCATTGATGCATTATCCGCATGGATTGGCTCTAACGTTCCGACAGCCCTGATTCCGCTGGCATTCAGCTTTGTAGGTGCATTTATGAGTTTCTTCAGCTCTACAACAGGTGTTGTAGCACCGGCCCTGTTCCCGCTGATTCCGGGACTTGCGGCAGCAACCGGATTAAATCCGGCAGCACTCTTTGCCTGCACGATTCTTGGTGCACAGAGCAGTGCGATCAGCCCGTTCTCATCCGGCGGCAGCCTGATTCTTGGTTCCTGCGGAAACGAGGAAGACCGAAATCACTTATTCAACCGTCTTCTCTTTGTAGCAGTACCTATCAGCGTTATCTGCTGTGCGGTATATAACCTGATTGTAGCAGTTGTTCTGTAAGGGAAATTTGATTAAGAAGTTGTTTGTTCGAAAAGCTGTCAGCCTGTTCTGGCAGCTTTCGATGAAATATGAAGATTGGAAGTAACTGTTCAGTAGGTCTGCGCATTTACTGCGCGTGACTGTGAAGGTACTGAACAGTTACGATTTGGAAAATCAAGAAGGAGGATAAAGAAATGAGTCATAAAATTACAGTATTTCGCGGCGATGGTATCGGACCGGAGCTGGTTGATAATGTATTAAAAATCTTAAAAGCGGCAGATGCTCAGCTGGAATATGAAATTTTCAATGTTGGTGAGGATGAGTGGAAACGCAATGGTGCCTTGATTCCGGAGGAAGCATATGCTTCCTTCGAGCGCACCAAAGTACTCTTAAAATCCCCGATTACGACTCCGGTTGGAAAGGGCTTCCGCTCTTTGAATGTAACACTCCGCGGACAGTATGACCTGTATGCCAATATCCGCCCGGTTAAGTCCAACGCAGCAGTGAAAACGCCATTTAAGAATGTGGATATCGTGATTTTCCGCGAGAATACAGAAGGACTTTATGTCGGTGTGGAGGAGCAGGTAAATCCGGATACGGTTCATGCAATTAAGATTGTCACAAGACAGGCCAGCGAGCGCATTATCCGCGATGCATTTGAGTATGCGAAAAAGAACGGACGGAAGAAAGTAACCTGTATTCATAAGGCAAATATCTTGAAAATGTCCGATGGCATGTTCCTTTCCATCTTTAAGGAGATCGCAAAGGAATATCCGGAGATTGAAGGCGATGATAAAATCATCGACAATACCTGCATGCAGCTTGTTATGAACCCGAACCAGTTTGATGTTATGGTAATGCAGAACCTGTACGGAGATATTCTTTCAGACCTGTGCAGCGGTCTGATCGGCGGGCTGGGTCTGGTTCCATCCAGCAACATCGGTTCTGACTATGCTATGTTTGAGGCCGTACACGGCAGCGCACCGGATATTGCCGGCAAGCACCTGGCAAATCCGACTGCATTCCTGTGGTCTGCCTGCATGATGTTAGAGTACTTAGGTGAAAATGAAACAGCCGGACGCATCCGCAAGGCTGTGGATGATGTGTTGGCAGAGGGCAAGCACCTGACAAGAGATCTGCACGGAACCGCAACGACAGAAGAATATGTAGAAGCAGTCATTTCAAGACTGTAAAACTTCATACATTCATAGCAAAAGCCCCGGAGTTTTGTAATTCCGGGGCTTTCTATGTTATGCTAAATACTAAGCTTCTGCAATCTCCTGAAGGATCGCAATGATCACTTCTTCCATCCGATAGAAGGATTCCACGTTTACCTCCTTTTGGCTATAAAATAGGGTGATCGACCAGCGTATTTGTAAATGCGACAGCCCCCCTATTTGTGTATAAAAACAGATGACAGCATTATTTACCTATCCCCTTTACCATACACCGTTTCTTGAAGAAAGAAATTCCATAACAGAAAATTTCATCATAATTTCCCTCAAATTCTTTTGCATACATGCGTTCATCGATCTGGCGCAGGGCATTGTCACAGTCATCGCTGAGTTTTTTCAATGTTTTCGAATATTTCGCCTCAAAAATCGCCATTCGTCCACCGTGCAGATCATATACAATCACATCGCTTCGTCCTTCACCGTGTTCACGGTTTGATTCTACGACATATCCGGCTCCGGCAAAAATTCCGGCTAAAAAGGCGTGATAAAAATCTTCTTTATAATCATGGTAGCTGATTGTCATACGCAGCAGGGCATTCATCTCCTGTGTGAGCAGGTCGGTGTTGCCGTGCCATACAGCACAAAATAATTGTTCCCGATTCCAGGTTTGGGCGCTGTCGTTAAACCATTTTAGAATGGTACTTTCGAAGATTTCCCGGATTTCGGCATTCGGAATCATCAGGGCAGTTAAACCATCAGGAAGATTATCGATGCGAGCCTGTGTCAGGTAGCCGGTGAGATACAGGATACTCCACAGATTATCTTCGGAGGAATGGAGGTAATCATATGTCAGATTTTCCTCCACATGCTGGAGAATATAACCGCCAGACAAAAGAGTCTCCAGTTTCATTGTGATATTGCTTCCGGCATAGTCGATGAAAGAACGGATGATTGCATTATCACTGGTATTCTTCCAGTAGCCGATGGGTTTAGCCTGTGGCTTTTTCTGGCAGTCGAGGAGGTAATTCATCACATCCCATGGACAATAGACATCCGAAGCACCGAAGTGATAACCGTCGTACCAGTCTTTGATTTGAGATGCTCGTTCAATCATGCCGGCATCTGAAAGAAGTTTCTTCATATCGACCTGGGTAAATCCAAAATATTCATCCAGTGACGAAGATGAGATTGTATCAGAAACAAAGTTGTTGGTTCCTGTAAAGATACTTTCCTTTGCGATTTTCAGACAGCCGGTAATGGTGGCAAAACGCAGGGTACTGTTATCTTTCAGTGCTGTACTCATGAGAGATTTCATCAGTTCCAGCATCTGGGGATAATAACCATTTGCGCTGGCTTTGGCAAGCGGTACATCATATTCATCCAGAAGCAGAATGACGGGCTTCTGGAAATGTGCCTGCATCATACGCATCAAGAGCAGAATGCTGGTTTTTAACATAGTATCCGTCGGTTTTCCATCGACAATATCGGCAAGCTGTATAAACTCTTTCCGATCATTTTCATTAACCGAAGGGCTGTCTGCCAGATAGCTGTGTTCATTGCAGAGACGGGCAATCTGGGAGCGGAGCATATCCCTGGCAGAAGCATAATCCAGTCCGTCTACATCCTTAAAGGTCAGAAAGAGCGTTGGAAATTGATTCATCCATGCCTGGCATAGATCTGGACGAGATTCGATTTGAAGTCCGGTAAAAAGATTCTGGCTTTTTTTTCGAATATCAAAAAAATTGGCAAGCATACTCATCGCCAGTGTTTTTCCAAAACGACGCGGGCGGGTAATCAGGGTGACTTCCGAGTTATTCGTCAGAAGATCAGCGATCAGCCCGCTTTTGTCAATATAATAATAGCCGTTTTCGCGCAGCTTTTTAAAATCAGAAATACCAACAGGGATTTTTAAGGGTGTCATCGACGATGCTCCTTTCGGAAGATACGGAATTGTTACGAATAACTTTATCATATCATGGGGGAAAGTGGTTGGCAAGATTTTAAAAGAAAGCGGGATGCGCCCATATCCGGAAGAGGTGTATAGGTTTGGAAAATAACTACTGACCCATCTGCTTCTCCCCCAGCTCCTCCGGCAGTGCCTCAAAGAAAATATCCTTCCAGGCACGTTTCAGCTGTTTTTCATGAACTACATAGGGCTGCACTCCAATATATTTAGGAACGTTATCACTGACCAGGGATTTAGCAACTGCAAGAGCGGCCGCTTTTCCCTGGTCATATGGTCTCTGGGTGCTGAGTCCTTTTACAAATCCTTGATTCATTTCTTCTGCAATCTCAAAATCCAGATCTGTGGTAAAGACAGCAATATCTGTCCGGTTCAAAGCTTTCAGGGCCTTGATGGCGAGCAGGGCGGGGCGGTCCCAGCTCACATAGAGCGCCTGGATATCCGGGTGCTCGTTTATCATCTCATAGCATACCTTGTAGGCATTTTCAATTTGAATAAATCCCTTTCTGGCAGTGATTTCAATGTCGGGATAGGATTCCCTTAATATTTTTTCGGCACAGTTATCACGCTCGGTAGTGCCGTAAAACATGGCGCCGTGGATGATGAAGCCGACTTTGGCGTGCGGTTTTTCTTTCAGGTATTCGCCGATCATGCGCCCTGTATTGGTGCCATTTTCCCGCTCATTGACGGAGATACAGGAGACGTAATTGTTCCGGCTGAAATTCTGCGGGACATTGCTTAAAAAGACTAGCCGCGTCATTTTGGACAATTCCTGAAATGCCGGGCCCGTCTGAACATCGTCGGTGGGGATGGCGATGACGGCGTCCGGGTGCTGCATTTTGATGCTTTCGAGCTGCATATTCTGGAGGGCAGGATCAAAATGGGCGTCCATGGTGGAAATAATATCGATTCCGTACTGCTCCAGTTCATCCCGGATGCCTTTCTGATGCAGGGCAGCCCAGGCAGTTCCGGTGTAGTGGAAGGAAATGGCGACGCGGTAATTTCCGGTTCGCAAAAGCTGTTTTTCCTCCTTGGAGAGCCGGATGCTGTCCGGAGATACGGCGTGTTCACCGAGCGGTCCGTTGTCGATGATCCGGGTGGAATCGCGCAAAATCAGCTCTACATCTGCGTAGTGGGTCAAAGGTGCGCCGGAGAGGTGGTTGATCTCGTCAAAGAGTGCCTGCGAGGCGAGTTCTGCCATCTGGTCGATATCCCGGTGGATGCAGGATATCGGTGGGGCGGTCAGCTCGCACCAGAGCATATCGTCAAATCCGATGATGGAAATATCGCGCGGACAGTCTTTTCCCAGCTCCCGCAGCGCCTTGAGAAGAAACATAGTCAGCCGGTTTCCGCCGGCGATGATAGCGGTGGGGAGATACCGGGTGATGCTTTTCTGAATATTCAGGCTGATGGTATCACTGGACTGATACAGATTGATCTCCGCGATGCAGGAACTGCTCAGGGTATGGTTGGCGGAGAAAAGTGCCCGCTCATATCCGGCAATCTTGTCCTGTTTGGCGAGGCTGTCTGTTTTTTCCACCAGAAACAGCACATTTTCGTGTCCGCTCTCAAAAAAATAGGAAGTAGCGGAGTGAAATGCTTTGGTGTAATCAAAAAGAATCCGCGGTGTGACATCGTCATCGATGAATCGTTCGACACAGACAAACGGGATACCGGATTCATATAGAAATGAATAGGCAGCCGGATTGCTGCTTGCCGGGGAGAGAAAGATGCCGATGGTCTTGGCACTGGAGATTAAGTTTTGCAGGATGCTTTTCTCCTCTTCCGGGCTGTCGTTGGTGGCGGCGGTGTAAAACTGATAGCCCTGGCTGGTCGCGTAGGACTGCAGCTGATTGCACAGATCGCAGTAGAGCGCGCTCTTGATATTTGGAAAGACAGCGACAATCTGTGAACTGCGTCCGCTGCGGATTTTACGCACCTTTTTTTTGATTTTTTCAGAATATCCACTTTCTTCAATAATAGCTTCGATTTTATCCACCAGTTCCGGGCTGACATAGCGAGTATGGTTGATAACATGGGAAACGGTGGCGATGGAGACGCCTGCCTTTGCGGCGATTTCTTTGATGGTCATAAAACTCCCCCTTGCTGGTACGGACTTAGTCCGCCTGTTCCTGCGCGGCAGGATTTGGATTTGCCGCAGTTTTGTGTTTCTTTTTTTTTGATTATAGCACAAAAATAGGAGCAAAACGATAAGGTAAATAAAATTTACGTAAAAAACTAAAAAGAACAGTAGAAATGCATAAATATCAATAAAACAGGATGAATATATCGCCGAAATTAGTGCAATATGCCAAAAGAGTATTGACGAAAGGGCATGGGATAGAGTAATATCTAGATATCAGACAGGGAGACTCCTTCCAGAGAGAAAAATTTTTACGTAAAAATAAAAAGAAAACTATAACAATCCGTTTGAAATGCACTAAACAGTGATGAAGTAAGAGGAGGATCAGATTTATGAAAAAAAGTCTTAGATTTACAGCAGCAGGTCTTTCAATTTGCATGATGGCAGCAATGCTGGCAGGATGCAGCTCTTCCAGCAGTACCGATACAACAGCGGCAGCTGATGCTTCTGAGGCAGCGGCAGATACGCAGGAAGCTGAGGCAAAGACCAGCGATTTATCGTTTGCATTCTGTACGAATACTTTAAACAATACTTTCCAGAGTTCCATTGATGCAAAGCTCAGCGAGCTGTGCAAGGAAAACGGCATTTCCTACACCTGCCTGGATCCGGATTATGATTTAAACAAGCAGCTCAGCCAGTTATCTGACTGTGCAAACAGCGGTTACGATGCAGTGTTTGTTATCCCGGTTGACTCCGCAGGTATTACCTCCGGACTGGCTGAGATTGCAGACGCAGGCATTCCGATTTTCAACGTAGATACCGCAGTCATCGATGATGATATCGAACAGTTCGTGACACAGTTCGTTGGAACCAACGCATACATGGCAGGTCAGTTAGTGGGCGAGCAGATGACGAAAGATTATCCGGATGGCGCAAAGATTGCAGTTCTGGATTTCCCGTCCAATGAAAGCTGCGTGGATCGTGTCAATGGTTTCCTTGAGGGTCTTGGCGATCAGAAGGATAAATTTGAGATTGTAGCACAGCAGGATGGCGGTGCAGCGCTCGATCAGTCGATGGGACTGGCTGAGGATATCATCACAGCAAACCCGGATCTGGAAGCATTCTTCTGTATCAATGACCCGTCTGCTCTGGGTGCGGCAGCAGCTATCAAGGCAGCAAACAAGACCGGCGAGATCGGTGTATATAGCATCGATGCATCCCCGGATGGAAAACAGGCACTCTTAGATGGCGAGTTCACCGCAGTTGCATGCCAGGTTCCGCTTCAGATTGCAGAATATGCATTTGACGCAGCTGAGAAATATGTAGGCGGCGACACCACAATCGATGAGAAGAAAGTATATCTGGATTCCCATCTGGTAGAGAAAGAAGAGGCAGAGAAGACTCTGAACGACTGGCAGTAATAAACTGCGAGGAAGCTTAACAGTTACGTGAAATAAAATAAAACATGGAAAATGCGGCGATGGGGTTCATTGCCGCATTTCTAAAAAACGGAGGGTTCTATGGGAAAAACAATTCTGGAAATGATAGATATCAAGAAAAGTTTTTCCGGGATCTATGCATTGTCAGGGATCAATTTTTCCCTGGAAATGGGCGAGGTTCATGCGCTTCTGGGAGAAAATGGAGCGGGTAAATCAACGCTTATCAAGGTCCTTGGAGGAATTTATAAACCGGACAGCGGAACAATCAAGATTAATGGTCAGGAAGTTGAGATAAATGGTGTTTCGGACGCCCAGGAGAAAGGAATCGGAATCATACATCAGGAGATCGTCCTGGTTCCGTATCTGACGGTCGCGCAGAACCTGTTCCTGGGACGGGAAATCAAGACGAAATTCGGCACCGTGGATATGCGGGAAACGAACCGCCGGGCAGGCGAGATGCTGGCAAACCTCGGGGTCAATATCCACCCGGATACGCTGGTAGAATCTTTGACGATCGCCCAGCAGCAGATGGTTGAGATTGTAAAGGCGGTATCCTTCGACGGACGGATCATCGTCATGGACGAGCCGACGTCCTCCCTTTCCAATGACGAGGTAGAACAGTTATTTGGAATCATTGAGAGATTAAAAGCAAAACAGGTAAGCATTATATATATTTCCCACCGTATGGAAGAACTGTTCCGGATCTCGGATCGGGTTACCATCATCCGCGATGGCGCCTATGTGGGAACGAAAAAAACATCGGAGACGAATGCGAACGAGCTGGTAGCCATGATGGTAGGACGGGAGTTAGAGAGCTTCTATGCCAGAGATTACAACGATCTGGAACATGCAGAAACGGCATTGGAAGTGAAGAATTTAACCTGTGAGGGTGTGTTTTCAGATATCAGCTTCCGGGTAAGAAAGGGAGAGATCCTGGGATTTGCGGGTCTGGTCGGAGCCGGACGAAGCGAGATCATGGAATGTATCTTTGGAGCCAGAAAATACCAGAGCGGAACCATTCTTTTAAATGGAAAGGAAGTCCGCTTCACGACACCGATCCAGGCAATCAAGGCGGGCATCGGACTGGTGCCGGAGGATCGGAAAAAACAGGGACTTGTCCTTGGCAATACGGTCGGTTTTAACCTCACGCTGGCATCGATTGACTCTTATATTAACGGAATTGCCATCAGCGACCGGAAATGTCAGGAAGTGATTGATTATTATAAAGAAAAGCTTCATATCAAAGCAGTGGCAGACCGGGTGGAACTGGTGGAAGCGGGAAGTCTTTCCGGCGGAAACCAGCAGAAGATTGTCCTTGGAAAATGGCTGGCAATCAAGCCGGATGTCCTGATTCTGGACGAGCCGACGAGAGGCGTCGATGTCAATGCAAAGTTTGAGATTTATTCCGTTATTAATGAGCTGGCGAAGGCGGGTATCGCCGTTATCATGGTATCCAGCGAGCTGCCGGAGATCATCAATATGTGCGATAACGTATGTGTCATCAAGGCGGGAAAAATGACGGGAATGCTCGGAAGAGATGAACTGGATCAGGAGAGAATCATGCAGTATGCAGCAGGAGGCGAAGAGTGATGAACGGAAAGAAAAGTACAGCAGGCAATTCGGTACTCTCGGTATTTACCGGAAATACAGGAATTATTGGAGTGCTGGTTATCTTATGTGTGGTAGTCGCACTGGCAACCGATAAATTTTTGACACCGAGCAATATCATTTCAGTGCTCAGACAGATTTCCATTAATACATACATTGCACTGGGAATGACGTTGATTATTATTCTCGGACACATCGATCTGGCAGTTGGCGCGATCGTAGCGATGAGCGGAACTCTGACGGTAGGATTTGTAGTTAATCAGGGACTTCCGATTGGCGTAGCGATTGCGGCTGGCATCATCATCGGTGTTGTGGCTGGTCTGATTGATGGTATGGTTGTATCGAAATTCCGTGTTCCGGCATTTATCATTACGATGGCAATGATGAATGTCTGCAACGGTATCGCGTATGTATATTCGGGCGGACAGTCCACCCGTATTACGGATAAGTTTTTCATTGCAATCGGAACGGGTTATCTGTTTAACATTATTCCGCTGCCGGTTGTCTATATGATTATTTTAATTATCGTATTTAGTTTTCTGCTTTCTAAAACAAAATTTGGTACCTATGTGTATGCAATCGGCGGAAACCGTGAGGCGGCGCGTCTCTCAGGTGTTCCGATCAAGAAAGTCGAGATCATCGTGTTTACATTGTCGGGCGCCCTGGCGGCGTTTGCAGGTCTGGTTCTGGCATCGAGAATGTATTCCGGACAGCCGTCCGTCGGAAGTG
>OFMC01001055.1_pt1 | contig 23543 bp, 17 predicted proteins | sample 1541271 | NCBI WGS metagenome assembly OFMC01 (sample SAMN04209252, study PRJEB22552) | human gut metagenome | biome: gut; material: feces | host: Homo sapiens | place: USA: Oklahoma | reverse complement strand
GAACTCGCCCGCCTCGTCAAGAAGGACGGCGTCAACACTATCGTCATCGGCAACGGCACCGCCAGCCGCGAGACCGAGGAAGTCGTCTCGGAGTTCATTGCCGAGCAGGCGCCCGGGCTACGATACACCATCGTCAACGAGGCCGGCGCATCGGTGTACTCCGCCTCCGAGCTCGCCAGCCAGGAGTATCCCGATCTGGACGTCACCGTGCGTGGCGCCATGAGCCTGGGCCGCCGCCTGCAGGACCCGCTGGCAGAGCTCGTCAAGATTCCGCCCCAGTCCATCGGCGTGGGCCAATACCAGCACGACCTTGACCAGGCCGAGCTTTCGCGCACCCTGGGCCACGTGGTGGAAGACGTCGTTAACCGCGTGGGCGTCGACGTCAACACCGCGAGCGCAAGCCTGCTGGGATACGTATCGGGCATTACGCCGAGCGTGGCCAAGAACATCGTGGCCTACCGCGAGGAAAACGGCGCCTTTACCGATCGCCGCCAGCTCAAGAAGGTCCCCAAGCTGGGACCCAAGGCATATCTCAACGCCGCGGGCTTCCTGCGCATCAGCGGCGGTAAGAACCCGCTTGACGCGACAAGCGTCCACCCCGAGAGCTACGAGGTGGCCACGTCCGTCCTGGAGCGCGCAGGCGTTAAAGCCAGCGAGCTCAGCCGCGGCGGCGTGCCCGACATTGAACGCCGTCTGGGCAGCATCTCGGCGCTGGCAAGCGACCTGGACTGCGGCACCCTCACGCTCATCGACATTGTCAACGAGCTCAAGAAGCCCGGTCGCGACCCGCGCGACGACGCGCCCGAGGCGGTCTTTAGCCGCTCGGCACTTTCCATCGACGACCTGGAGCCCGGCATGGAACTCAAGGGCACGGTGCGCAACGTCGTCGACTTTGGTGCCTTCGTCGACGTGGGCGTGCACCAGGACGGCCTCGTGCATATCTCCAAGCTGGCCAACCGCTTCGTCAAGCACCCCAGCGACGTGGTGCGCGTCGGCGACACGGTCAAGGTGTGGGTCGAGAGGGTCGATCGCGACCGCAAGAAAATCTCCCTCACCATGGTGCAGGGGAAGTAAACCGCCAAAGCAAGGGTCCCCCCGGTAGCGACGTGCAAAATCGCGAGTATTCTGCAAATTCCGCCGTTCCGGATGCCCCTCAGAGGCGAAAAAGCAAAAACAGCCCCCGTTTTAGCGTCGTCAGAGCCAAAACGGGGGCCGTTCCATGCTTCGGTCAACTGATAAAGACCTTTACCTTGCTGAATACTCTCAATTTTGCACGGCGCAGGCGGGGGTACCTTTGCCCACGGCAGGATATGAAAACCAATCACCAACCTACTGGCAAGTTCGTGTCGGCAGCCCCAGCCTTTCCTTTGCCTGGCGCGACCCTCGCGAAGCGAGTGAGCGATAGAGGAAAGGAAAGGCCGGGGCGAACAGCCCACGGTACAGTCGGTGTTCGCGCTACGGCAGAATATGGAAACCGAGCGCCGCGATATCCTTGGCAAAACCGCGCACGGTATCGAGCGAGACCTCGTACGGGTCGCGACCAATGTTCTTGCGCTTGGCCAGGATGCTGTTGGGCACCGTGATGATCTGGCAACCGCAGGCCTCGGCCTGGTAAATGTTGATGAGCTCGCGCGTGGACGCCCACAGGACCTCGCAGTTGGGCTTTGCGGCGGCCTTCTTGACCGACTCCGTCACAAACGGAATGGGGTCGACGCCGGTGTCGGCGATACGGCCGGCAAAGAGCGAGATGATGGACGGCGCCTCGGTGTCAACGGCCTCGACCATCTCATCGACCTGCGTAGGCGTAAAGATAGTAGTGACGTTAACCTTGATGCCGTCGGCGGAAAGCTTGCGGACCAGCTCGGCGGTGGACTCGCCCTTGGTGGTCACGCACGGAATCTTGACGTAGACGTTGTCGGCCCAGGTAGCGATCTCGCGGGCCTCGACCTCCATGGTCTCGACGTCATCGGCAAAGACCTCAAACGAGACGGACACATCGGTGATGTGAGCCAGAACCTCCTTGGCAAACGCGCGGTAATCCGTCACGCCACCCTTCTTCATAAGGGACGGGTTGGTCGTGAAACCCTGAACGTTGCCGTTCTCGTACATGTCGAGCATGCCCTCGAGGTTTGCACCGTCAGCGAACACCTTGATTGCCATCTGCCTGATTCCTTTCGTTTGCACACGGCCGATAAACTGCTAAACACTTTACCTATGTTTATCAAGGCGTGAGCTGCGGGTTTTTATCTTCTCGGCGAACGGTATAAACACCTCAGTGTTTGGATTGATAAATCGATTGAGCATGCAAAAGCAAAGAGTCGCAGTTTGAGCAAACGTCAGAACGCGGGATTCATTAGATGAGGCCGAAATGCTGCATCGCTGTGACGGTGCCGTCGTGCGCGACATCGTCGGTCACGTAGTCGGCGACCGCCTTGACCTCGGGCATGGCGTTGCCCATGGCCACGGCTGTCTCGACGGCAGCGAGCATGCCCAGGTCGTTGCCCGAATCGCCAAAGCCAAAGGTGCGCGCATTTCCCTCGCGGCCCAGATACGCCAGTGCTCGCGCCACGCCCACGCCCTTGTCAATGCCCTTGGGGCTCAGCTCGCGATTCTGACCACCGGTGTTGCACAGCTCAAACTCGCGATCGATAAAGCCGTCATCGTTGGCTACGCGAGCCAGGTCGCTCGCGACGATGCCTACCTTGCCCACGCGCAGACGGCCGTCGACGCGCATTTCCTCGGCGCTGTGCACCACAGAAGTGCCGATCAGAGACGACTGCTCAACACCCGCGGGTTCCAGGGCAAAAGTAGCCACGTTGGTCTCGAAAAAGGCCTCAATCCCTGCCGCGGCCATACGGCGTGCAAGCTCCTCGATAACGTCCTCGCCAAAGCAGTCCTCATGCACCACGCGGCCCTCGACCTCGAGCGTGGCTCCCGCCATGGCAACGATGCCCGCGGGGTCGAGCGCACGCAGGCTATCGGCGATAAGCCACAGGGGGCGGCCCGTGCAGATAAATGCCTTGTGCCCTGCATCGCGCAGTGCACGGAACGCCTCAACCACCGTCTGCGAGGGGTGAACCGCCGAAAAGTCCTTATCGGTCATATCGTCGGGATCGAACGACGTCAGCGTGCCGTCCACGTCAAAAAAGAGGACGGCGGAATCGGGGCACGCATCAATCATATGGGTTCCTTTCGAGGATAAGGGCAAACGAAGCATCCATCATATAATGGAGCGACGCAACCAGAGAGGTCACCCATGGAATTTTACGCAAGCTGCCCCGAGGGCTTTGAGTCCGCACTCGCCGATGAGCTTAAACGCCTCGGACTTTCGCATGTCCGCCGCCTGAAGGGCCGCGCTACATTTGAGGGCGAGCTCGAGCAAGGCTACCGAGCATGCCTGTGGTCGCGCCTGGCGAGCCGCGTGTTCGTGGTACTCGGGCGCTTTGAGGCGCAGGATGCCGATGAACTGTACGATAGCGTTTACGACATCGCCTGGGAGAGCATCGTCCGCCCCGGCGCCACCATCGCCATCACAGCCCGCGGCGTGACCGAGCAGCTGCGCAACACGCGCTTCTCGGCCCTGCGCGCCAAAGACGCGCTGTGCGACCGTCTGGCCGAGACCACGGGCCGTCGCGCCGACGTCGATGCTGCCGACCCCGACGTTCACCTGCTGCTTTCGCTGCGCCAGCGCCGCGCGAGCATCAGCCTGGACCTTTCAGGCGACCCGCTGTTCAAACGCCTGCCGCCCGCAGCGACCCGCGCCGGCGAGGGCGCGCACGTGCTGCGCCCCGACTACGCCGCCCTGGTGTTGGCGCAGGTCGGCTGGACCGCACTGTGCGAGCGCGAGTTAACGGCTGACGATTACGAGAATGAAGCCCTTCCCACGCTAATCGATGCCTCGTGCGCCGGCGGCGGCCTGTTGCTGGAAGCCGTGAACATTCTGACCGACCGCGCCCCGGGCGCCGCACGCGAGCGCTGGGGCTTTGAGGGCTGGCAGCTGCACGACGCCGCCCTGTGGGAGCAGCTGCTTGCCGAGGCGCGCTCGTGCGAGGCGGCAGCGCGCGAGCGGCAGGCGCGCATCGTGGCCGTAGACATCGACCCCGCCGCCCGCAAGACTGCCGAGCGCATGGTCAAGTGCGCCGGCTACAAGCGTTTTGTCGACTTTTGCGCCGCCAAGCCCGCCACCGTGCTGGACCATGCGGGCGCCGTCGCCGGTGCCGCCGTGGTCGCAGACACCACCGAGACCCCGCTTTCGCTCATGCACGACGCCATGACGCTGGTCGGTGAGCTGCGCCGCGCGCCCGAGCTTTCCGCGGCGCCGGTCGCCGCGCTCACCCGCGATGGATTGCTGGCCCGCGCGCTCCACGCCGAGCCCGAGCGCTCGATCGCCGTCATGCCCAATAACGAGGAGGCGGCTCTTGAGGTTTGGCCCTCGCTCGACCACGCCGCCGCAGCTTTTGAGGCTGCGACCAGTGCGGATGCCGAGGCCGAGGTTGCGGATGCCAACGAAGTCAACGACAACGCCGCCAACACCCCCATGCCCGAGCCTGCCGCCACACTCGACCTGGGCGACGGCAAGCCGCTGCCCGTGCTCATCCCCGAGTCGGAGCAGTTCGCCAACCGCCTGCGCAAGAATGCCCGTCTGCGCCGCAAGTGGGCCAAGCGCGAGGGCGTGAGCTGCTACCGCGTCTACGATGCCGACCTGCCCGACTACTCCGCCGCCATTGACCTGTACGAGGGCTGCCCGCAGACGCCGGGCCGCTGGCTCGTCATCGCCGAGTACGCCGCGCCTAAGACCATCGATCCCGCGCTAGCCCAGGCCCGCATGCTCGACATCTTGGCCATCGCGCCGCGCATCCTGGATGTTCCGGCCGAGCATGTGCACGCCAAGGCCCGCATGCGCTCGCGTGGCGGCTCGCAGTACGGCAAGCAGGGCGCCGGCAAGGGCGGATCGGGCGAGCGCGCCAACATCGCTCGCCGTCGCCTGCCGCTCATCGAAGAGGGTGGACTCACCTTTGCCGTCAACTTTGACGATTATCTGGATGTGGGCATCTTCCTGGATCACCGCGTCACCCGCAACCTGGTGCGCGAGCACGCCAAGCAGGCGCGCCGCTTCCTCAACCTGTTTGCCTACACCGGCACTGCCACCTGCTACGCGGCCGATGGCGGCGTCGAGGAGACCGTGACGGTCGACCTCTCCAACACCTACCTGGACTGGGCCGAGCGCAACATGCGCCAAAACGGCTTTGTGGGGCCGCAGCATCACTTTGTGCGCGACGACGTGCTCGCCTGGATTCGTGACCAGCGCCAGACGCGCAACCGCTGGGACTTGATCTTTGTCGACCCGCCCACGTTCTCGAACTCGTCCAAGATGGGCCGTCGCACTTGGGATGTCCAGCGCGACCATGTCGAGCTTTTGGCCGGCATATCTCGCCTGCTTGCACAGGGCGGACATGCCATCTTTAGCTGCAACCTGCGCGGCTTCCGCCCCGAGACACGCAAGCTCGCCCGCGCGGGCGTGGTGTTGGAGGACATTACGGCGCAGACCATCCCCGAGGATTTCGCGCGCAACCAGAAGGTGCACCATTGCTATATCGTGCGCCGCCTGCCCATCGAGGACGCCATGGCCGAGGTCGGCTTTAGCGCCGAGGAGATTGCCGAGCGAACCGAGGAGCTGCGCAACCCCGAGGCGCGCAAGCCTCGCGCAACGGCGCCCGCGCACGCGCAGACCGGCAACGGCAAGCCCAACTTTGTCGGCAAGCCCTCCCCCGCCGGCAAGCCCAAAAAGAAAAAGTTCTACGCCAGCAAGCCCAAGGGCAAATAACAAAGTTGCGGTGGAATATGGACTGCTTTGCCTGGTATTAGGCAAATTTAGACCGTATTTCACCGCAACTCATAGTGGGATGGCGGATGCCGACCTATCCCTGGATGACCAATCGGTAACCAATACCCACGTGCGTTTGGATATAGCGCGGGTGCGCGGGGTCGGACTCGATCTTCTTACGCAACGTGCCCATAAAGACGCGCAGGCTCGCCAGGTCGCTCTTGGTTGCCGTGCCCCAAATCTCGTGCAGGATAGACTGGTGCGTGAGCACCTTGTCGGCGTTATGCGCCAGCAGGCATAGCAGTTTGTACTCGATCGGCGTCAGATGCAGCTCCTCGCCATCCATCGTGGCGATGCCGGCATCAAAATCGATATGCAGCTCACCGGTATCGAACGAGCCCTCGGAGGCAACGCCGCCCGTTTGCGCATACGATAGGCGCCTGAGTGTCGTGCGAATGCGCGCGAGCAGCTCCTCGACCGAAAAGGGCTTGGTCAGGTAGTCGTCGGCGCCGGCATCGAGCGCGCGGATCTTGTCCGCGTCCTCGCTACGCGCCGAGACCACGATAATCGGCATGCCCGACCATGCGCGCACCGACTCCACCACCTTGACGCCGTCCATATCGGGCAGGCCCAGATCGAGTAGCACGATGCTCGGCGCCTGCGACGAGGCAGCGGCAATAGCGGCATGGGCGGTCTCCACGGCCATATGGCGCAAGCCGTGCGCCTCGAGCGCGGCAACGATAAGGTTGCGAACGGCGGGGTCGTCCTCAACGACCAAGATGAGCGGTTTCACGGCAGAGTTCGGCACAGCGCTACTCCTTATCAAACGAAACGTCGGCGGCGGGAAGTTCAATCGTAAAGACCGAACCGTGCGGGTCCGCCGCAGCAACCTCTATGCTACCGCCATGTGCCAACGCAATGGAACGGCAGAGCGAAAGACCCAGGCCAACGCTGCGGTGGCTGTCGGCCAGACCATGGTTGGCGGTATAGAACGACTCAAAGATCCGCTCGCGATCCTCGGGTGCGATGCCCGGACCATCATCGGCCACCGAGCACGCCACGCGTCCATCGTCGACGCTAATCGAAATCATGATATGCGAGCCCGCGGGCGTATAGGTGATGGCGTTGTTCACCAGATTGACCACCAGCTGCACCATCAGGCGCGCATCGACGTTGACGAGCGCCGGCTCATCGCACGCCACTACCTTAAGGTCGTGCTCGCGCACGGCAGGGTTCACGTGGCGCAGCGCCTCCTCGACGATATCGTCCATGAGCTCGAGTGTGGTCGACAGGCGCATACCGCCACCCTCGAGCTTGGTGATGGCAAGCAGATTCTCGACGGTGGCGTTGAGCCATTGCGCATCCGAGCGAATGGAAAGGAGCAGGCCGCGGCGCGTCTGGGCGTCGAGCACGGCGGTGCCGGTCGAGCCCTGGTCGAGCAGCACGTCGGCATTACCCGAAATACTGGTAAGCGGCGTGCGCAGATCATGCGAGATGGAGCGCAGCAGGTTGGCGCGCAGCTGCTCGTTTTTGGCGAGCACCGCCGCCTCCTCACGGGCCTCCATGGCACGAGCGCGATCGAGTGCCAGCTCGCCTTCGCTCACGATGGCATCGGCAAGTGTCCGTTCCTCGTGTGTTAGCACATCGGGCTCGGCAACGATAGCCAGCACGCCCACCACCGAGGCGGGGTCGCCCGAGCGCACGAAGCCGTCGCCTGTGCGAACCGTCAGGTAGATGCCATAAAACGCCGAGCCGCCATAGGTGGCATCGAGCGGCGTTCCCACATAGGCGGACGCCGAGAGCCGCGGCGGCATCTGCGGCGCCAGTTCGTGCACCGGCGCGGCATCGCCCACGGCCGTGTACGTCGCACGCGGCAGCAGGTCATCGCCCTCGGCGTCAGCGCTGTACCACACGACCGGACAGCCCGAAAGACGCGCCAGCTGCGTTGACATAGCATGGACAATCTGCTGCTGATCGGCGCACCGCTGCAGCATGCGGTTGGTCTCGAGCACCATATGCGTGCGGCGGTCGCTGGCGGCAGCCTGTGCCAAGGCGCGGCGCAGGGCCAACGCAATCGAGCTCGACACAAGCGAGACCACAAACATGATGAAGAACATGCCGGGATAGCCGCGGTCGATAAGCGACAGCGAGTAGCGCGGGTCGACAAACAAGAAGTTGTAGAGCGCCACGGCGGCAGCCGAGCTCAGCAAGCAATACAGGCGACTCCAGGTAAAGAATGCGCACAGCTGAACGGCGAACACATAGACGATCATGATGCTCGGCGCGAGACCCGGATGGTCGAGCAGCGCGCCCACAATCGTCGCCGCGACCAGCAGCCCCACCGATACGCAGGCGTCATACAGAGGAGTGCGGCGCGTCAGCGTTGTGCGCCGCCACCAAAAGCTATCGGCAATATCACCGTCCGTACGGACGTCCATCAGCGCCCCGCCCCTCTCTCAAAAACAAAAACCACCACAGGGGACAGGCACCTTTGTGGTGGTTTCCCTTGTGGTGGTTCCAAGTGTATAGCCTTTGCAACCGGCGGTCGCTAGACAAACAGCACGTGCGCGAGCAGGGCACACACGCACACCGCTCCAAATACCAGTGCCACGATCGAGATCACGCGGTCGGCCATATCCATGTTGGCACGGTTCGTCAAAAACCGATCTTCGGCGGCGTCGGCGCGTGCCTCACGTACCAGCTCGGCAACCACCTCGCGGCCATCAAGCATCTTTGCATCCATGTTTGCCTCCCCGGCCTCAATCTTGTCCATCGAAAACCAACTCCGTGCAACCTGCCGGCGCCTACGGCCGCTCGTTGGGAGCCAGGCGCTGCATCTTATTCACGGCCTTGAACTTGGTGAACAGCGGCACGTACTCAAAGCTCACGTTGGAGTTCTCCAGGCCGTACCAACGCGCGGGCGTGCCGGCGGCGCGGCGGATGATGTACTTGAGCGTGATGGCCGTGCGCTCGCTGGGCTCCACATCGCTTTCGGGCGCCAGAAGCTTACGGATCAGGACGAACTTGAACGTGCCGATGTTACCCGGATCCTTGTAGACCGAGTAGTCATGCGTCTGCGGCGGCAGCTCGCCGGTGGCAGCCAGGTCCTGAACAACCTGACGCAGGTAGGCATTGACGCGCTGGTTGATCTTGTAGCCCAGGTACAGATGCACGCGGAACACGTAGTCGGTGCCGAACGTCTCGACCGAATAGGCAAAGGTATGCGGTTCGTCCATGGTCTCGACATTCACAAACCACCAGGCGCGGGCGCGCTTGGGATGCTTATCCAAGATCGAGTAAACGATATCGCGGTCGATGTAGTCGGTATGGGTGTCCTTGGTCAGGTACACGATGTTGTCGCTCACGAGCTCGTAACGGTCGTCGTCGCGCAGGCGCTTGAGCTGCGGCAGGTAGCTGCGCAGCGGCAGCAGCGTAAACTGGCGCTGCTCGACCGCCGTGCCGTTGTACCAGCACACCATAATGCCCATGATGAGTGCAGCCATGAGGATGGTGAAGTAGCCGCCGTGGAAGAACTTGGTGAGCGAGCTCACGAAGAAGAAGCCTTCGAGCAAAAGGAAGAAGGCCGCGAAGATCCACGGAGCAACCTTGAGCTTGCGCTCCTCGTGCAGGTAGAAGAAGAGCAGCAGCGTGGTGCACATCATAGTCAGCGTAATGGCAAGGCCGTAGGCGGCTTCCATATGCGCCGAGTTCTGGAACAGCAGCACCACGATGACGCAGCCCACAAGCATGACGTTGTTGACCATGGGAATATAGAGCTGGCCCTTGGTCTCGGCAGGATAGAAGACCTGCATGTGCGGCATGAGGTCCAGGCGACTGGCCTCGGACACCAGCGAGAATGCGCCGGTGATGAGCGCCTGCGAGGCGATGATGGCCGCAACGGTGGAAAGGCCTACGGCAAACGGGCGCAGGCCCGGGGCGAGCATCTGGTAGAACGGGTTGAGGTCGGCAATGCCCATGAGCTCGGGGTTGGCAGCGTTGTTCATAAGCCAAGCGCCCTGGCCCATATAGGAAAGCAGCAGGCAGCACTTAACGAACGGCCAGGTGGCGTAGATGTTGCCGCGGCCGACGTGGCCCATGTCGGAGTAGAGCGCCTCGGCACCGGTGGTGGCGAGGAAGCAGCTGCCCAGAATCATGATACCCGCGTGGTTGTTGGGGCTCAGCAAAAAGGCGATGCCGCGCACCGGGTTGAGGCACAGCAGCACGGCGGGGTGCTGGAAGACAAAAAACAGACCCGTGCCGCCCAGGAACAGGAACCACAGCGTCATGATGGGGCCAAAGGCGTGACCGATCTTGGCCGTACCGATGCGTTGCACCAAAAAGAGCGCGATGATGATGGCGAGCGTAATGGCGACGACGCGGCCCTGGTCATCGCCCAGCACGGCATGGACCGCCGGGATGGTGCGCAGGCCCTCGATGGCCGTGGTAACGGTAACGGCCGGCGTCAGGATGCCGTCGGCGAGCAGCGCGGCGCCACCCAGCATGGCGGGGATGATGAGCCACTTGCCGCAACGCTTGACCAGGCTGTACAGGGCAAAGATGCCGCCCTCACCATGGTTATCGGCGCGCAGCGAGATGAGCACATACTTGATGGTGGTCAGCAGCGTGACCGTCCACACGACAAGGGAGAGCGCGCCAAGCACGAACTCCTCCGTCACGCTTCCGATGCCGCCGTTGCCGGCAACGAGCGCCTTGGTTACATACATAGGGCTGGTGCCGATATCGCCGTACACCACGCCCAGCGTGACGAGCATCGCCGAGATGCTCACAGGAATCGCAGCGTGCGAGGCTGCCTCCTTGGCCTTTTGTTCCATAAGCCGGTTTCCTCCCAACTTTAATGTTCGAAGGGATTATAGGTAATCGGCCCATGTTTTAATGCACTGTTTTCCCAGCTAAATAAACATTTATACGGCCTTTAGGCCACCTCGGCGATATGGAATGTGACAAAGGGACGGTCCCTTTGTCACATCCGTCATTTTCCGAGCCAATTTTTGAACCACCACTCCATGGAGCGGCTCATCTCGGCCATAAAGGGGCTCGTGTGCTTGCGGGTGTAGATATCCACCACGCGCTCGCCTACCTCGCGGGCATGCGGACGGAACATCGCGTCCATCTCGGCCACCTGCGCGTCCATGGTCGCAGCATCGGCGCGGCAGTAGCGCTCCTCGTGCACCAGGTTCACCACGGGGTGTGCGATCGCCGGACGCTCCTTACGGGGCGTGCCGATGATGAGCATCGATAGCGGCATGGTATAGGGCGGCAGATCGAGCAGCTCGGCAACTTCCTCGGCATTCTCGACGATATCACCGATATAGCAGCTCCCCAGGCCCAGAGCCTCGGCGGCAACCACGGCGTTTTGCGCGGCGATCACGGCGTCCTGGGCCGCGATGGCAAAGTCGCCCAAACCCGGCGCGCGGCGGGGCGCCTTACCCGTGCGCTCGACAAACTCGGGCTCAAAGCAGCCCACGTGCTCAAACAGATCGATCCACTTGGCATAATCGACCACAAATATCAGTGCCCAGGGCGCCTTGGCGATCATGGGCTGGTGGTCGCACAGGTCGGCCAGGCGGTCGAGCGTTGCCTGCTCGCGGATGCTCACGATGGAATACATCATCATGGCGCCCGCCGACGGCGCACGACTCGCCGCATGCAGAATCGCCGCCCGCTGCTCGTCGGTCACCGCCACGGGACGGTCATCGTCATCACGCGCGAAGGCACGCGTGGAGGAACGGTGCTCCAACGTGTCCAGCACCGCATTGCCCGTCGTCTCGACCGGATAGCCGCACGTATCCACAGCCTTGGTGCAAACCTGCTCGTTCATCGCCTCATCCTCGCTAATTCTTTAAGAAGCCTTTACGTTTCCGTGTAATTCCCGTCCATTATCGCGCAGGTCGCCACTCCATTGCGCCACACCGCCACACGTGCGCGTTAATATGGCTGGTTGTTGTGCGCAGCCACCAATTGCAGCGCATATCTTGGTAACAATCGGGTAAACCCCCGCTTTCGTAGGTTTTAAGTTTGTGAGGAGTCTCAGCATGTTCGCTGCCGCCATCTCGCTCGTCGGTCTTGCGGCGACCGTCTACCTTGTCTTGCGCGAGGCCAAGGCCATTCGCGCTCAGTCGGGCACCGTTGCCAAAAGCGCTCTTGGGTGGAGCGTCGCCTTCGGCCTGTTCCAGCTCTTTTTGACCATTTGGGGCGCCATTGGCCTCGTCGCCCAAAACGAGCCGCTCGCCTTTGTGATGCTCATCCTAACCAACGCCATCCTCACCGGCTGCGCTTGGGCCAGCATCGCACGCGACCGCATCGCCCCGCGCGTCTTTGCGTTCGCCGCGCCCGACGCCCCCGCCCCCACCGGCAAGCTCGCCCGCCTGCGCGGCGCCTTTGTGGGCAAACCGCTCGTCGCCGCTGTCTTGTGCCTGCTGCTCGCCGGCGTCTTTGCGCTGCTGGGAATGGAAGTCTCGTCCAACCACGACTTTACCTGGGTCTACCCCCTGTGCATCCTGCTCGAGTGGGCCATCATCACCGTGCTCATGACCGGCTTGTTCTTCCTGTTCCAGCGCCACGGCGCAGCTCCGGCCGTCCTGGCCTTCGCCCTCTTTATCCTGGGCATTGCCGAGTTCTTCGTCATCACGTTTAAATCCATGCCCATCCAGCCGGGCGACCTTTCGGCCATCTCCACCGCCGCCGCGGTCGCCGGCAACGGCTACACCTTCTCGATCTCGCTGTTCTGCGTGCTGTCCATGGGCTTTACCGCCATCGCCATGCTGCTGTGCGAGTACGCCGGCCTGGTGGCACCGCACCGTCAGAAGGGTGCCGCCAACGCCAAGCGTATGCTGCTCACCAACCTGCTCGTGGCAGTGCTGTGCCTGGGCGGCGTAACCGCGCATGTCACGCTCATCGACTACTACAACACCCTCGGCATCACCGTCTACACCTGGCGCCCGCTCGAGAGCTACTGGCGCGAGGGCTACCTGCCCGCTTTCATTAGCGCAGCGCAGTCCATCAAGCCGCCCAAACCCGCCGACTACTCCGTCGACGATGCCAAGGCCACGCTCAAAAAGTACGCCAAGGCCTACGACAAGTCCGACGCGGCCAAGAGCGACGAGCGCGCCGCCGCAAAGGAGCAGTTCGACAGCGAGAAGCCCACGGTCATCGCCATCATGAACGAGACCTTCTCGGATCTGTCGATCTACCAGAACATGCGCGCCGGCTACGAGGGTCCGCAGCACTTTAAGAACCTGTCCAACTGCCTCAGCCGCGGCAAGCTCTATGTGAGCGCCTACGGCGGCGGTACCGCCAATACCGAGTTTGAGTTTATGACCGGCAACTCCATGGCCAACCTGGGCTCGGGCGTGTACCCCTACACCATCTACAACATGGAGACGACCGGGAACCTGGCAGAACAGTTCAAATCGCTCGGCTATTCCACCACGGCCATGCACCCCAACCACGCGACCAACTGGAACCGCGAGAACGTCTACAAGGACTTTGGCTTTGACCAGTTCCTGTCTATCAATGACTTCCAGGGAGCCGACACCCTGCGCGGCATGGTGACCGACCAGGCTACCTACGACAAGATTCTTGAGCTGCTCGACCAGAACGCCGATCCGCAGTTTATCTTCGACGTGACCATGCAGAACCACTCGGGCTACGATACGGGCCTGCTGCCGGTCGACAAGCAGATGCACCTGAATATCGACACGACCGATTTGGACGCCAAGACCGTCGAGGACGGCACGCTCTCCGATGTCGACGAGTATGTCTCGTGCATCGAGCAGTCCGACCAGGCGCTGCGCTACTTCCTCAACGCCCTGAGCAAGCTCGACCGTAAGGTGGTCGTGGTGTTCTGGGGCGACCACCAGCCGTTCTTCCCGTCCAAGTTCAACGACAAGTGGTTTACCGGCGAGGACGATGCCACGCATCAGGAGCGCCTGTGGCAGACCGACTACATCATCTGGGCTAACTACGACGTTGCCGGCTGCGACCAGACGAGCGAGGTCGACGACCTGTCCACCAACTACCTGTCCACCCAGCTGATGCAACTGATCGGCGCACCGCTGACCGACTACCAGAAAGCGCACATGACGCTGCGCGAGTCGCTGCCCGCCATCAACTCGGTCGGCTACGAGGACGCCAGCCTGCGCTGGGCGCTCTCCTCCAACGTCACCGGTGACGACGCCGCAGCGGCAGCCGCCACCAAGGCGCGCGAGGATTACGCCAAGATGCAATACTACGAGATGTTCCGCGACGGCAAGAACGTCTACACCGAGCACTTCCAGACCGAGGCCAACGAAACCGACCCCAACCTGGCGCCAGGTACAACCAAGATCAAGTAGCGGGACGCATCCCGATTCGCCTACCCGGGCAATCCCCAACGAGGGCGGACGGGCGCCGGGTAACATCTGCTGCTCAGACAGTCCTGCGCAAGACGAAGGCCACATTAAGTGGCCTTCTTTGCGTGCGGAACTCGCGACAGACGTTACCCGGTGCCCGCTCGCCCTCGCCTCACAGCAGAGGCGCGGCCTGTCATGCGAGTCGCGGAAACTGTGTCCCAGAAATCATGCGCAAAGTGGGATGCGGTTTCCGCCTGCGGGCCCGTTGGAAAACTGCATCCCACTTCGGCTACAAATTCCGGGATGCACTTTCCGCCGAGGTCCTTAACCGGAAACTCCATCCCATTCCAAAGGCAAATTCCGGGACGCATCTTCCGCAACCTCATCCATCCGGAAAGCCCTTCCATCCGGAAAGCCCTTCCCACTCTGAATACATCCAGCGAACGTATGCGAGCGTGTTGTCCAGAACAGCCTCGTCATCGGGGTGATGGAAAAAGTCGCCCCAAACGCTTGCAGCGGTTGTGCCCACAAGTGTCAAGAAAAAAGCCTCGAGAACTTCGAGGCTTTCACATTTGTATTGTTTTGCACGAAGGATCGCGGACGGCGAAGCTACTCTCCCAGTACGGCCTTCTTGGCGGCTGCGGCCATGTTATCCAGATCTTCCTTGGTGGGATGGTCCTTCGCAGCAATCCAGTTGTCGAGCAGCATCTTATAGCGCGCGTTGTCGGGATCTTGCTCGAGCATGGCCTCGTAGCGCTGCTTGACCGCGGGACCCATCTTGCCCTGGCACATCGCCCAGCCCGCAAGCTCGGCATCCCCAGCCAAATTGGAAGTCACGCGATCAATAATCTGCTGGTAATAGCTCTGGTCGGCCCCAAAACCGCAGGTGCCAAACAGGAAGACGCGCTTGCCGTGCAAGGCGGAGAGCAACGCCGCGACCGAAGGCGTGCACGCGCCCTTGTCGCACCAAAAACCGACGAGCACCGTGTCGGCCGCGCAGGCGCCCTGCGCCTCGAGCGCAACCTGATCTGCATCCGCATCGTCGCTCAACGCCGCGGCATGGACAAACTCAACACCCGCAGCCTGCAGAGCGCGCTTGATCGCGCCCGAAACCATCCTGGTATTACCGCTCTTGCTGTTAACCACCAAAGAGCACGTCATAGTCACGTTGCCTCGTTTCCCCCAAAACTAAAGCCACTAATGCAATTTATTAGATGAATATCTTAGTACTAACGTGACAGATGTAAACCACCGTCTGTCGATTGATTAATTAGCCCCACGGGCTTGCTCACTGGGCAAACTGGCTGCGGTAGAGCTCGGCATAGAAGCCGTCTGCCGCCAGCAGCTCGTCATGCGTGCCGCGCTCGATAATCTCGCCGTCGCGCATGACCAGGATGCAATCGGCGTTACGGATCGTCGACAGGCGATGCGCGACGACAAAGCTCGTGCGGTCGGCCATGAGTTCGTCGAACGCCGCTTGTACCTGCAGCTCGGTGCGGGTATCGATGCTCGAGGTGGCCTCGTCCAGCAGCAGAATAGCCGGGTCGGTGAGCATGACGCGCGCGATGCACAGCAGCTGCTTTTGACCCTGGCTAAACGTGCCGCCGTCCTCGCCGATCACCGTGTCGTAGCCGTCTGGCAGCTGCACGATAAACTTGTGCGCGTGCGCGCGCTTGGCGGCCTCGATGATCTGCTCGCGCGTGGCGTCGGGGCAACCGTAGGCGATATTCTGGGCCACCGTGCCCTCAAACAGCCAGGTGTCCTGCAGCACCATTCCAAAGGCGCGGCGCAGGCTCTCACGCGTGTAGTCGCGCGAGGAATGCCCGTCGACCACGATGCGCCCGGCATCGATATCGTAAAAGCGCAGCAGCAGGTTGATAAGCGTCGTCTTGCCGCAGCCCGTGGGGCCGACGAGGGCAAAGCGCATGCCGGGCTTAGCATCGATGCAGATGTCCTGCAGCAGCTTGCGGTCGGGCACATAGCTAAAGTCCACATGCTCAAAAGCGACCTCGCCCTGCGGGGCCGTGAGCTCAACGGCATCCACAGCGTCGGGCTCCTGCTCGCGGGCATCGAGCAGCGCGAACATGCGCCGTGCCGAGGCGTACGCGGTCTGGATCTGCGTAATGACGTTGGTGACCTCGTTGAACGGCTTGGTGTACTGGTTGGCGTAGGACAGGAAGATCTGCACGCCGCCCACCGTGAGCGCCGCGGGCACGCCTGTGATCACGCCCACGCAGCCGATCACGGCGACCACGGCGTAGATGATGTTGTTGATAAAGCGCGTGCCGGGGTTGGAAAGCGAGCCCATAAACTGCGCGCGCTCGCCCGCAGTGTAGAGCTCGGCGTTGAGGGCATCGAAGCGCTGCTGCGCATTTGGGCCGTAGGCAAAGGCGTCCACGAGCTTTTGCTCGCCCACGTATTCCTCGATATGGCCGCCCAGCTGGCCCTGAATGCGCTGCTGGGCGGTGAAGCTCTTGTTGGAGAGCTTAGCGATGGCGCCGGCCGCAAAGATGGAGAGCGGTGTGACGAGCACCACCACGAGCGTCATGGTCAGGTTGATGGACAGCATAAATGCGAGCGTGCCCACGATGGTGATGACGCCGGTGAAAAGCTGCGTGAAGCCCTGCAGCAGGCCGTCGCCCACCTGGTCGACATCGTTGACCACGCGGCCCATAAGATCGCCGTGGGCATGGCTATCGATAAAGCTGAGCGGCATGCGGCTGAGCTTGTCGCTCGCCTCCACGCGCATGTCGCGCACCGTTTCGTAGGACAGGCGGTTAACGCAATAGCCCTGTAGCCACTGGAAGGCCGCGGCCCCCACCACGACGAGCGCGAGTTTGGTAACAAGCGGCAGCAGCGCGTCGAAGTCCACCTGCCCGGCGGCGACGATAAGGTCGATGCCCTCGCCAATGAGGATGGGTGTGTAGAGCTGCAGGACCACCGAGACGGCGGCACTCACAAACGACGCCGTAAACGAGATACGATGCGGACGGACGTAGCCCATCAGGCGGCGGGTCACCGCACCCACGGGATAGCGCTCGGGATCGCCGGGCTGGCGCGGACCGTCGCCCAGGTCGTTGAGGTTATCGTTACCGGACACGTTGGCCGTCATCGTGGCGACCGAACCGGAAGAAGTGTACGGATTCATTTAGCAGCCCTCCTTTGCGCAAGTGGATGCCGGGGCAGCCGGGACAGACGCGGGCGTCGCGCTCCCCTGCTGACCCTCGAGCTCCTCGCGGCGCAGCTGCGACTGGCAGATCTCGCGGTAGAGCTGGCAGGTCGCGTACAGCTCGTCATGCGTGCCCAGGCCCGCAACCGAGCCGTGATCGAGTACGCAGATCATGTCGGCGTCGCGCACGGTCGAGACGCGCTGGCTTACGATCACCGTCGTGAGCGGCAGCCCGCCCTCGGCGGCACCGCGCACGCTGCGCTCGCGAATAGCGTGACGAAGCGCCGCATCAGTCTTAAAGTCGAGCGCCGAGGCGGAGTCGTCCATGATCAATATCTGAGGCGAACCCACCAAGGCGCGCGCGATGGTCAGGCGCTGGCGCTGACCGCCGCTGAAGTTCTTGCCACCCGCCTCGACCGGGGCGTCGAGACCCTGCGGCTTGTTGCGCACGAACTCGCTGGCCTGCGCCATATCGAGCGCCGCCCAGAGCTCATCGTCGGTCGCCGACTCGTCACGCCAGGTCAGGTTGCTGCGGATGGTGCCGCTCGCCAGCGACGCGCGCTGCGGAACGGTCGCGACCACGTGGCGCAGTTGGTCGAGCGGCCAAGCGCGCACGTCGGAGCCCATCACGCTCACACTGCCGGTACCCGCATCGTACAGACGCGGGATAAGCGAGACGAGCGTGGACTTACCGCTGCCCGTACCGCCGATAATGCCGAGCGTCTTGCCCAGCGGAAGCTCCAGGGTCACATCGTTGACGGCGTTGGCAGCGCCGGTGCCAAAGGAGAAGCTCGCATGGCTCAAGCTCAGCGCAGGGGCCGGAACAGCGCCACCCGCCAGGTCGCTCAGCTCGGGCAGCGCAACCGGCTGATTGCCCTCGTCGGTGATGCTCGGCACGCAATTGAGCACCTCATTGATGCGCGACGCGCTGGCGCTCGCCTTGGTAAAGACAACGACCAGGTTGGCCACGTAGACGATGGAGGTGAGGGTCTGCGTCATGTAGTTCACAAACGCCATGACCTGGCCCTGCGTAAGCTCGCCCACGTTGACCTGGATGCCGCCCACCCACAGGATGGCGCACACGCCCAGGTTCATCACCAAAAACGTGACGGGATTAAGGATTGACGAGAGCTTGCCCACCGCGATGGCGGTATTGGCCTGGTCATCGGCGGCTTGGGCAAAGCGCTCGCGCTCGTGATCTTCGCGTACAAAGGCGCGAACCACGCGGGCGCCCGAAAGCCCCTCGCGGCAAATGAGCGCGATGCGGTCGAGCTTTGCCTGCAGCTGCTTGTAGTACGGAATGCAGCGCGCCATGACAAACCAAAACACCAGGCCAATGGCGGGCGTGCAAATCAAAAAGATCATGCCGAGCTTAAGGTCGATGGCAAGGGCCGCGCACATAGAGCCCACCGCCAAGAAGGGCCAGCGGATGAGCATGCGTACGCCCAGCGCCACAGCGAGCTGCACCTGGTTGACGTCGTTGGTGATGCGGGTGATAAGCGACGGCGTGCCAAAGCGGTCGAGTTCGGCATAGCTCAACTTGTTGATGTGCTGGTAGAGCGCACCGCGGATATCGGTGCCCATGCCCTGCGAGGTGAGCGCCGCCATCTTTTGGCAGACGAGCGTAAACGAGATGCCGATCACAGCCATGGCGGCAAGTACCATGCCGTAGCGGATAACGGCGTTCACGTCGTGCGAGCCAATGCCTTGATCGATCATCTGGGCAATCACCAGCGGCGTAAGCAGGTCAAAGATCACTTCGATCAGCTTGCACGCAGGGCCAATCACCATATACCGGCGAAACTTACCACCAAAACGCCTGAGCAGCTCAATCATAAATAGGCGCTCCCTATCATCATTCACACTCAATTCGAACCATGATAGTACTGTCGCCCTAGAGCATGCGTAAACAACGAGTCATTTCTGGCGAGATTCAAGAGCAGGTCAATCGCCTGATATACTTACCTTAGTGCTACCAAGTTGAGCCGCCGACCCTTGAAATGAGGTGCCGAGATGAACGACATTCTCGCAAGAAGAGCAAGACGAGCAACCATGGGCATCGCCCTTTCCCTGGCACTTGCCGCGGGAATCGCCCCCGCAACGGCGATAGCGGCAGAAACCAACTCCCCTGTCGATGCAGTTGTCCTGCAGACGGCGGCCTCGAGCGAAACCGCGGCCACCGAAAAAGACAAAGCGTATGCGGCCATGCAGGAAGCGCTCAAAAACCTCGAAGCCGCAAAAGAGGCCGCAAGTCCCGAGAAACTTGCGGAAATCGATGATGACATTGCCGCATTTCAAGAACTCTACGACATGATAGTGGCGGAAGCCGCCAAATGGAGGGAACCCCTTCCCGCCATGCAGGCGAATGTCGATGCAGCCAAGCCAAATACGATGAGGCCCACAACCGGACAAGCGGCCTTCAGGCAGAATTAGATAAGGCACTTGAAGCACTCGGCGACGAGGAGCCCAGCACAGCTATTAAGGAGCATATTAAGCAGTTGCGCAGTGAGATCATGGCGGCAGAAACGCGAGAAAAATCTTGTGAAGATGATCTTCACCACTACCAACGCCGGCTCGAAAGCCAGGAAAAACAGGTTCAGCATTTCGAAAGTGAGGCGAAGGAAGTCAAAGCCCGCATCGACGAGGACATAGCCAAGCGAAATGCGCTCACCGACGATTTGGAAAAGGCGCAAGCGGCCTATGACGACGCCTGCAAGGCATACGAAGAGGCAAAAGCAGCAGCTGATAAGGCCACCTCGCCCGAGATAACGCGACCGACCGAGACAACACCTCCCTCCGGCTCGGCGCAACCGGACGAGACGGCACAGCCCGCCGGCTCGCCCGCGACCGGCAAAGACGCCGCACCGAGCTCCGCCAAGCAAGCGAACGCAAGCAACGGCAAGCAAGCAACTACGACCGCCGGCAAGCTCGCAAACACAGGCGACACAACGCCAAGCGCAATCGCACTAGCAGGAATCGCCGCCATGGGGCTCGGAATAACTGCCGCAGCCACCCGCCGCCTCAAGAACTCAAAATAGCTGCCGACGAACGTCACCTTCGTCAATCCACAAACCGAAACCCAAAAGAGGCCCGTTTCCCCAACCAAAACCAGGGAAACGGGCCTCTTTAACTGCAAAATCCAAGCAGCAGCAACGTCTCTTGAACTACGTAGCCATCAATGCCCAGGCAACGCCAGCAAGCAGCACAAAACACGGGATTCAATTCTGCAGCTTGCGCCGTTGAACTCCACGAGCCTGCCCGTGTAGACGAGCCTGTCCACGACAGCCGCCGCCATCTTGTCGTCGCCGAACACGGTCACCCACTTGCTGAACTCTATGTTGGCCGTGACGATCATGCTCTGCCTGCCCTCCGGCACCGACATCACCTGGAACAGCAGCCTCGCGCCCTCGATGTCCAGCGGCACGTAGCCCAGCTCGTCCAGGATGAGGAGTTCGCGGCGGGGGCGACGCTCTCCGGGCTGCTGCCGCGTATCTCGCGGCGTAGAAAGGAGTGAGTACCATGACCAGCGCGAAGAAGATTTACCTCGCCGTGGCGGGCGGGCTCGTTGCCGCGGGTGTTGTCCTCGCGGGCATTGGCTTTATCGCTTCGGGCTTCGACCCGGCCGTGTTCACAACCCAAATCGACACGCGCGACAGCACCATCGTGCTCGGCGGCGTCGAGGTGGACGAACCCGAGGGCATCCCGTTCATCAGCCGGCTCGCCATTCTTGGCGAGATCGACACCTCCGACGTCGCCGACCCCGCCGCGCCCTAGGCGCAACGAGCCCGGGCACTCCGTCCGCTAATTTGATTGAGATGGATCGCTCCTACTACGCGAGCATTGAGGTCGGGCAGCGCAATGTCAGCCTTTCAAATCTCAAGAAGATTACCGACGGCTTTCACATCACCATTTCGGAGCTCATGCGCGGTGTCGAGTAGATGATTCTCATCTGACTTGGCTCGTTCATGTTTAATCTGTCTCGTTAACCGAAATATGCAAATCTGGTTAATCAAATAATTGAAATCTGGTTAAATGAAAACTGTAAATTTGGTTAAACGCGCTGGTAATCAATGGTGAAGAATATGCCAAAAAAGTACTACACTCGAATTATCGAAAATGAGCTCGACCAGATGCTAGGGATATTCGGTGCCGTTCTCATCGAAGGACCGAAATGGTGTGGAAAGACAACCACAGCCGGGACCCGTGCGGCGTCCAGGCTCCTTCTCATGGATCCGTCGCGCAACTTCGAGAATCGTTTGCGTGCCGAGACGGACCCGGCGCTTGCCGTTTCTGGCGAAGTGCCGCGGCTGATCGACGAATGGCAGGAGGTTCCGAAACTTTGGGACGCGGCACGGTTTGAGTGCGACAACCGCGGCGGCGAGCCTGGCCAGTTCATATTTACGGGGTCGGCGACACCGCGAGACAATGAGCGGCCGATGCACAGTGGCGCTGGAAGGTTCGCTAAATTGCGCATGGACACCATGACGCTTTTCGAACTTGGGAAATCTAGCGGTGCGGTTAAGCTGTCGGGCATCATTTCTGGCGAAAAGTTCAGGGGCGCCTTCGGATCGATGGGTTCTGCCGAGATCGCCGAGCGCATCGTTTGCGGTGGATGGCCGGCGTCGATTGGGCATGACGCGCGAATTGCGTCCGCGACGGCAAAACGATATATCGAGATAGTCGCTGAGGAAGACATCCCCCGCGTCGATGGCTCTCGACGAGATCCTGAGAAAGTGAAAGCCGTCATCGCGTCGTTGGCGCGCAACGAATCCACTCTTGCGACGCTCAAGACGCTTGTGGCCGATTTGGGTGGCGACGTATCGAGACAAACAGCGGCATCATACATATCCCTTCTTAGCAGATTGAGTTTCGCCTGCGATATCCCCGCATGGAATCCCGCGATGAGATCTCCGGTGCATCTGAGGGAGGCGCGTAAGCATCATCTTGCCGACCCGTCGCTTGCAGCGGCTGCGCTCGGGGCGACTGTGGAGACGTTGTTGTCAGACTTCAAGACACTTGGGCTGCTTTTCGAATCGTTGGCGCTCCATGATCTATGGGTCTATGCGAGGGCAAACGGAATGGGCCTTTATCACTATCACGATTCCCGCGATCTTGAGGTCGACGCTGTCATAGCGGCTCCAGGTGGGATGTGGATTCCCGTTGAGGTCAAGCTCAGTTCCGCTCAAATCGAAGAGGCATCTGACAATCTTGTTGCCGTCGAAGAGCGGATGGTTGCTGCCGGAAACACCCCGCCGGTTTCTAAAGTAGCGATTATTGGATTTGGTTCACAAGCCTATGTTACCGACCGCGGCGTCCAAGTTGTTCCATTGGACGTTCTCGCACCGTAACGCTGCGGGCGAAGTGAAATCGACGCATCTTTTAGATTTCTTCAATTTGTGCGTAAACCAACAATGCCGTAATTACGCTATGTCGTTAGTGCGAACATCGCATCTTCAGTAGTCGAAGCTCGTTCGCAAACGGACCTCTTTACTTGCAAAAAAGGAGACAGCACCGCCGTCTCATGAACCACGTGGCCACCGCGCTCCCGGCAACGCCAGCAAGCAGCACAAAGCACGGGATTAAATTAGGCTCTGTTAGACCAGGATTGACATACATGTGTCCCCACGGTGCCATATCTTTGACCCCGTAGACCGCGATGATGGGGGCAGCATGAACGCCGAAGACCTGGTCCTCAACTTCAAGAAGGGCATGGCGAACCTCAGCAAGACCGAGCGCCGCCGCGCTATCGAGTCCGTCAGGGACGTGATCCGCGCGGCGGCGTTCGACGACGCGGCCGGCTCCGCCTGCGAAATCGAACGCTGCCCGCGCTGCGGGTCCGTCGCGGTCGTGAAGAAGGGCAAATCGAAGAACGGCGAGCAGCGCTACCTCTGCCGGGGCTGCGGCAGGACCTTCGGCATGGGCAGCGAGCGCATCCTGGGGACGAGCAGGCTCCCGAAGGAGACCTGGATGGCCTACGCCGAGTGCTTCGCGCTCATGCTGCCCCTGCGCGAGTGCGCGAGGCGCTGCCGCGTCTGCCTCAAGACCGCCTACACCATGCGCCACAGGCTGATCGAGTGCCTCTCGGCCTACTCCCCCTCGTTCAGGGCCGAGCGGGGCTGCGGCTGCGAGCTCGACGAGACCTACTTCCCCGAGTCGTTCAAGGGCAACCACGCGAAGGGGTCGTTCACGATGCCGCGCC
>OFMC01001053.1_pt1 | contig 23557 bp, 31 predicted proteins | sample 1541271 | NCBI WGS metagenome assembly OFMC01 (sample SAMN04209252, study PRJEB22552) | human gut metagenome | biome: gut; material: feces | host: Homo sapiens | place: USA: Oklahoma | reverse complement strand
ACGTACCCAACAACGAGGCGTATGCCAAGCTGGACTTGCCCGCCTCCCCGTGGGAGCTGTGGGACGCGATGGAAAAGGTGCGGCTGAAGGATGGCGAAGCACTGTACATGGAGATCGACGATTACTATGCTTTCGAATATCTTGCCCCGCATTTAGAGGAGCTGGATATCAGTCTCAACGAGCTCAACGACCTTGCCGCAAGGCTTGCGACGTTGGATGAGGTACAGGGGATCGCCTTTGAGGGACTGTTCTCCATGGAGGTGCAGAAAAAAGTAAACACCAACGGCGGTATCATCACAATGCAGGATATGAGAGATCTGGCTGTCAGCGCAAAGACCGACTGTTATCATGTAGTGGATGCCGCAGATGACGCCCAGCTTGGCCGCTTCTACGCGGAAAATGAATTTATCCCCGAACTGGACGGCGTATCCAACGAGGTATTCGAGATGCTGGACTTCGCCGGCATTGGAAGAATGATGCGATGCAGTGAAAACGGCGTTTTTGTGAACAGCCTGTATGTACTGCGGGATGGCGAGCTGACCACCGCGCCGCCCGTCCAAAAAACGCTGCCGGAAAAGCCGGGATACCTCTTTCGGCTGACCCTCGGCCTGTGCCCTGACTTCGGAGGTAACCGCACGACGGTGCTGGATCTGCCAGCATCAGAAGAAGCGCTGGCTGCGGCACAGGCGCAGCTTGGCACCCTGAATTGGGAAAATACCGTTGTCCTCAACTATGACGGCATTCTTCCCTACATCGCCTTCTTTGCGGATCTGCCCATGGAGCTGGAGGAATTTAATGCCTTCACCAAGGCCGCGCGGGACATTCCGAGATCCGAGGTGCCAAAGCTGAAGGCTCTGCTGGAGCAGTTTGAGGAGCAGGACATCGAAACCGCCATGCGTCTGACGGAGCATCTGGCGGACTATATCCTTACGCCGGAGATCAGTTCACCGCAGGAGGCGGCTATTGACCAGCTTCACTTCATGACGGACGACCATTCGGCGGAACTGCTGATCTCCCATGTAAACCTCTACGCCTACGGCTGTGACATCATCAGGGAGGACAATGCAGTGCTTTCACCTTACGGCCTACTGCACCGCGCGGACTATCAGCCCATGCTGACGCCAGTGCAGAAAACATCAGAAGCGAACATGACGATGAGATGAGTAAAGCAGCTTACAACCTCTCCAGGCATTTCCGCGCAGCATAGGCGATAAAGTCTTCCGGCGTGAGGACTTCGTCATCATGTGGAATCTCACGCCATCTTTTCTGTACATCAGGATCAGGGCTACACATTGCCACCGCCATTGCAATCCGGATCTCTTTTCTGACCTCATCTACGGTGGTGTTGTGTCTACGGGCAACTTCTAACAGTGCGGTATCGGCGCTTATGTTCTTTCTCTTCATGGTATCACTCCTCACTATTTTGAACGGCTACCGTTCTAATGGAACTATAATAGCACAGGGGTTCAGGGGAAAAGCGTCGAACGCAGTCGAAAAAAGCAGAGGTCTGCAAATAAGCAAACCTCTGCACCGGTGTTACCGCAATTCGTCGACCAAAGTGTCCAGCACGTTCATCACCTTGCGCTGCCCTTCTGGGGACAGTGCTTTCAATCGCTCGGAGAGCTCTGTGGCGTGAAGCAACGTTGCCGCATCCAAATTATCCTGAAGCAGCTCGTCCGTTCCAACCTTGAGTACATTGGCGATGGTAACCAGCTTATCCAGCTTTGGTGCTTTGACTCCGCGCTCGACCACACTCATGTGGTCCACGCTGTAGTCCACGGCAGCAGCAAGATCCTCCTGCGTCATACCGGCACGCTCACGGGCAGTTTTGATTCGTTTTCCCAATGCGACCTGATCCATACAGCAATCTCCTTTTGAACGGAATCCGTTCTTAAAGTATATTGGAGATGTTATTCGATTCACAGGAGCAAGAAGAACGGTAACCGTCCTGTATGGACGGAGCAGAAAAAATAACAGCAAGGGGCCGTATTCCCGGATGGAGGAAGCGGCCCCCTTCTTTTTTGCTCATTTTGTTCCCTAATCCGGGATAGTGGTCTCGGAAAGGAGCAGAAATGCGAGAAGAAAAATTGTTGAATTACCTGAAAGGAGCATGTACTGGGCGAAAATACAGAGCGAGCGGTGCTGAACTGGAAGCAGCCCTCGGGATTAGCGGAACAGATCTTCGTAAACTGGTAAATCGTATGAGGCGCAAGGGTATTCCCATCGGGAGTGATCGATGCGGATATTTCTACGCTGCGACTGCCGGCGAAGTCTACTCCACGATTCAGCAGCTTCAAAGCATGGAAAATGGACTGGCGGCAGCAAGGCACGGATTAGAGCGGTCACTGGATGCGTTTCCCTTGAGAGAAGGTGCATCTTGAACAGCTTTATCCCCTGGGTGGGGGGCAAAGGTAAGCTGCTGTGGATCATTAACAAGATGGCACCGGAGCGATATAGCCGCTTTATCGATGTGTTTGGGGGCAGCGGCACAGTAACCATGAACCGCCCTACTCGGAAGGGGTGCATGGAGGTCTACAACGACTTCAACGGGAACCTTACCAACCTGTTTTGCTGCGTGAAAAACCGCACCCTTGCGTTGCTTTCAGAATTGGGCTTCTTGCCGTTGAATACGCGGGATGACTTCAATGTCCTTTACAAGTTCTTCTCCAGAGGTGAGTTCACGGATGATTACCTGCAGGAGGAGATGAATCTGACAGAGGTCTACTTGAAGCCTCCCGATGCCGAAGCCATCCGCGCACTTATGCTGGAACGCGCTCCGCGCGGAGATATCCGCCGTGCCGCAGATTACTTCAAGCTGGTTCGCTACAGTTTCAGCGGCAGCGCCAAATCCTTCGGCGGCAAACCTTGTGATATCCGCCGCTTCTTTCACCTGATATGGGAATGCTCTCGCCGATTGGCAAATGTCATCGTGGAGAACAAGGACTTTGAGGATGTCATTCGTCAGTACGACCGAGAGGATGCATGGATCTACTGTGACCCGCCCTACTTTGAAGCAGAGTGCTATGAGGTAGGATTCCCAAAAGTGGATCACCAGCGGCTTCATGACACACTTCTGAATTGTCGCGGGTATGTTATGGTGTCCTACAACTACTGCCCGTACATTTCAGAACTTTATAAAGAGTTCTTCATCTTTCGCACTGTCCGTCCCAACAGTATGTCGCAGACGGCAGGCAGCGAATATGAGGAAGCCATCATCACCAACTACGATCCCCGTAAAGCCTGTTGGCAGCTGACTTTAGACTGCTTGCTGGATGGCAACAGCGATACCCGATACGAGCTGATGCACGAACCTACCCATGCCATCAAAACACCAATCAAAGAAAAATGAGGAGGAACCATTCTATGAACTTTATTCTTACCAGAGACAAGGCCACCACCATCCCGCCTGCGGCAATGAAGCTGAGTGGCATCCCCGACAACGCAAAGCTGGAACTGACCACGCTGGACGGAGCTGTGATCCTGACGAAATCCAAAATGACCACGATGGAATATGTCAAGTTGCTCACGGCGTTGACCGCCCATGTTGGTCAGATCCTCCTGTCCTTGCGGGACACCTGTGGCCACTGTGACGAGTGCGATGAAGACGGTTGTGTTTACAGTAATCTGTCAATCGAAGAACTTTGCCGACCTTCTGTCACCGTTCCCGATTGGGCCCGAGAGGAAGCGGACATCGCGCCCGACGCCAAGCTGGACTGCTATGTGGATGAGGACTCCGGCGTGATTACCGTCTGCGAGGCAGACAATGACTTCGACCTCTCCGATGTATCGCCCGTAATCCTGTACGCTCTGCGCAAGTCCGGCTGCTGCCTGTCCGTACTGGAGGATCTACTGATGGAGAACGATGTCATCTACGATAAGTGATACCGTAGGCATTCAAAGAAGAAACGAGGCGAGAGATCCAAATGAATAAAATCTATCTCTATCCCTACTCGGCGAAGGAAGCCAGAGAACGAAATGAGCTTTCGCTCTGGAGGGAAAGCCATCGCGCCAACATCGCCTGCCGTGATGCCATCGAGGACACCATCCGCCGGAATTTCGATGGGATGTACTTGAACGAGGACTGCCTCGCGCCGGTGCTGGCGGAATACGGCTACAAGCGCACGGAACGGGTGCTGACCGCTACGCTGCAGGAGCTTTCCTGGGATGGTCGCTTCAGCCTCGCCAATAAGCAGTGGGCTGAGCGGCGCTACATTCCGCATGATGAGCGTCACAATGCCGCGATCACTGTTCGGAGCCACCCCGCCGTGCTGGATGGCTTCGTCAGTTTTTACCGCAAGGCGGTGCAGGCACTGAATCTGTTCGGTGCAGAGCATTGCGTTGGTGACCGCACCGAACAGGACTTCACCGGCAAGGTGCTGGTACTCAGCCCCGATACGCTGAAGGAATCCTGCTGGAGTCAGGAAAACCAACTCTGGTATGCCCATGACGGCTTTGGCTGTTCGCCTCACGCCATTGGGCGTTCGGTTCGCTGCACCTGTCTTAGCGATGGGGAGATGACACGCTGGAATCGACACGAGTTCATCGGTGTGCTGGACGAAAAATACCTGCCGGACTGGGCGCGGGAGAAGCTCATGGAGCTGACTGCGCCACAGCAGGAGGCGCCGACCACAGGTGAGATGAAGCTGGAATGATCGGAGGTGAAACAAGTGCAGCGCATCTGCATTGATAACCACAACCGCATTTTCTATTACAGCAATCCTGCCGGATACATCGCAGAAAAGGAGGCGGTGGTGGATACCATGTTCCAAACGCAGGAACTGGAGAGTTTTCTGCAAAAGCAGGCTCTCACCATCCGCTGGGAGGACGGCGTCTATGACCGCCTCCTGCTGGGGCAGCGCAGCGGCCGCTTCGACCCAGAGGCTCCGCCCCTGAAGAACTGCCGTGTATGGCAGCTCTCGCGGGACAGCCCCATCAATATCCGTTTCGTTTCCTATGAGACGATGGTACAGCGATTCGGTCATCCGAGCCGAAAGAGCTATGAGATGGTCTATGACGGTCAAGTTGCTACCAACGACCTAGAGGAGATCTACACCATCTTCCGCAACCCCGTTCCCGGCTATGACGGCCGACCCATCGGCATCTCGGATGTGCTGGAACTATACGACGAAGGCGGCAGTGAGTTCTATTACTGCGACCGCATCGGCTTCCAGCAGATCGAGTTTGCACCCCAGCAGGAAATGGATATGAGCCTGTGAAATGAGCACCTGACCGGGTGCTTTTTTCATATCCAAATCAGAAAAGGAGGAATTCCAATGCCCAAAGCCCAAACCAAGGCAACAGCTCCCACCCCTGCACCGGATACCCCGCTCCCCGTGGAGTACGCCGTGCGCATCTATCCCGTGAAGGACAGCAAGTACACCCTCGCAAACGCCAATGTGGACATCAACGGCGTATTTGCCATTCGCGGCGTGAAGGTCATCCGCGGCGAAAAAGGTCCCTTTGTTGCCATGCCGCAGTATAAGGACAGCCGCGGAGACTATCACGACATCAGCTTCCCCTGCACGAAGGAGGCTCGCCAGCAGTTCAACGATGCGGTGCTGAACGCCTACGAGCAGTCGCTCCGGCAGGCCCAGCAGCCGGACAATGCTCCCGCCGCGGAGCAGACCATGTAAGTCACCCACAATACAAAGCATATCATTTAGGAGGAAAATGTCATATGAAGAAGTTTATCAAGAACACCGTCAACTCCATCCGCACCAACGCCATCCGCCTTGCCACGACCTATCGCTCTGGCGAGGGTTACATCGACACCGCCGTCAAGATCCTCATCGCCGTGGTGCTGGGCGCGCTGCTGCTGGCGGGTCTCTACGCTCTGTTCGGCGATGTGGTCATGCCCACGCTGAACCAGCGTATCAAGGATATGTTCAACTACGCCGGCGCGCTGGGCGGCTGATCCGTGGCATCCGTCCTGCAGGGGACGCTGTTCCTCATCGGACTTATGAGTGCGGCATGGACGGATCTCCGGCACAGGCAGATCTATGACCTTTCCGGTATCGTCATCGCAGGGGCGGGGCTGATTTCCTTCAGCCCCGCCCGGCTTCTCGGCCTGACGCTGGCTGTCCCATTTTGGCTGGCAAGCCGGAGAGGACGCGGCGGCATGGGAGATGCGCTGCTTATTGCCGCCTCCGGCTTCCTGCTGGGTGTCCTGCGCGGCGGCGCTGGACTGGTGCTGGCGCTCCTGTTGTACTGCCTTTTTTATCTTGTGGTAGCCATTGTGCGGAGACTGCGCGGAGCGGAACGCCCACCGGAGAGCTATCCGCTTGCGCCATTTCTCGCAGTTGGTTTTATCACCGCATATATCATCTAAGAATAAGGAGGACTTGCTCCATGAGTATTTTCAAAAACCGCACGGTCATCGGCGTCATCTGCATTCTGCTGGCGCTGGTGATCTGCTTCGGTATCACGCCGCTGTTCAATCAGGGGATCAGTCAGAAGGCAGAGATCGTCCGCGTCACAAAGGACATTCACGCCGGTGAGCTCATCACCAAGGACATGGTCACCACGGCCGAGGTCGGCTCCTACAATCTTCCCTCCGGCCTTATGACCGTGAAGGACAATGTAGTAGGCAAATACGCCAAGGCGGACCTTGCCGTTGGCGATTACATTCTCGCCACCAAGCTCTCGGACGCGCCTGCCGCCGAGAATGCGTATCTCTATAATCTGGATGGCACGAAGCAGGCCATCTCCGTCACCATCAAGAGCTTCGCCACCGGACTCTCCGGTAAGCTCCAGAGCGGCGACATCGTATCGGTCATCGTGGCGGACTACCCAGAGGATGGCGAAACCACCATCCCTGCCGAGCTGCAGTATGTGGAGATCATCTCTGTCACCGCCAGCACCGGCTATGACGCCAATACCGGTGAAGCGAAGGGTGATGAGAAGGAGCTGCCCTCTACTGTGACCTTCCTTGTTCTGCCGGAGCAGGCCAAGGTGCTGGCAGAGCTAGAGCAGGCCGCTAAGCTCCATTTGTCTCTCGTCTATCGCGGTACAGCGGACGGCGCAAAGCAGTTCATCGAAGCGCAGGACGAACTCATTGAGGAACTGTATGCCGAGCCGGAGGAAGAGTCTTCCGCAGAGGGCGAAAATGCTGATTCTGTTGCAGTTAAGCCCGATAACGAGGTGATGGAATGAATTTCAAGAAAGCCGGTATCTTTCGACGCATCTCCGAGGAATCGGAACAGCAAGAAGTGCAGAATGACAGCGGCGGTATGCTGGCGGTTTGGGGCAGTCCCGGCAGCGGAAAGACGGTAACGGCGGTGAAAATCGCAAAGATGCTTTCCGCCAAAAAGAAAAATGTTATTCTTCTGCTCTGTGACATGACTGCCCCTATGCTTCCCTGCATCTGTTCTCCGGATGAACTGGAGTGTGAGAGATCTCTGGGCAATATTCTTGCTGCCGCCCGCATTGGAGAGAATCTCATCAAGCATAACCTTGTCACCCTCAAGCGCAGCAACTATCTCACGATGTTGGGGTTACTCAAGGGTGAAAATGAGTACAGCATTCCGCCTTTTACCGAAAAGCAGGCAATAGAGCTCCTGGATGGACTGCGGCAGATCGCACCCTATGTCATTGTGGACTGTGGCAGCTATATTGCAAACGATATTCTCTCCGCTGTAGCATTGATGGAGGCCGACAGTGTTTTGCGTCTTGCTAACTGCGATCTCAAAAGCATCAGCTACTTTTCCAGTCAGCTTCCATTGCTGAAGGATGCTAAGTGGGATGCAGACAAGCAGTATAAAGTGGCGGCAAATGTTAAGCCTTTTCAAGCGGCGGACCATATTGGCAAAGTGCTCGGCAGTGTGACCTTCAAATTGCCTTATTCACAGGAATTGGAGGAGCAGTATCTCGCCGGCAATTTGTTTTCCGACCTTTCTCTCAAGGATAGTCGAGCCTTCCGCAAGGAGTTGGAAAAGATTATCGAGGAGGTGTTTTGACATGGCACTTGGAACAAAGAGAAGTGCTTCGCTCTTTGCGGCAAACGCAGAAAAAAGAGATGCGTTAGAATTCCATGACAGCCCAGAGTTAGATGTCGTTCCGGTGGTGGTGGATGACACGCCGCAGCGGACCTTGAACACTGATGCCAGCACGGTCGGACGGACTCACAACCTGTTCTTTACACCGGAAGCGGAAGGCAAGGACTTTGGCTCCGTGCTGCAGGAGGTGCAGGAATACATCTCCTGCTCCTATTTCACCCTAATCTCTCAGGGTGGCGAAGATGCAAAAGAGCAGCTCCAGCGCTACATCACCAAGTACCTGCAAGATAAACGCATCGCTGTTGCGAACATGACGCAGACGGAACTGGTGGACGCCATCTATTCCGAGATGGCGGAGTTCGGCTTTCTGACCCGCTATATTTACGCCGACGGCATTGAGGAAATCAACATCAACTCGTGGCGGGATATTGAAGTGCAGTATTCGGATGGCAGAAATGAGAAATTGGAAGAGCATTTCGATTCGCCGGAACATGCGCTCGCCGTCATCCGCCGTATGCTCCACGCCTCCGGCATGGTGCTGGACAATGCCAGCCCTCTGGTCACGGGACACCTGACCCGCAACACCCGTATTGCCGCTATGAAGTCTCCTGTGGTGGATGAGGATGTGGGCGTTGCCGCCTCCATCCGAATCGTCAACCGCCACAATCTCAGCCGTGAGGATCTGCTGCGCAGCGGCACAGCCACAGAAGAAATGCTTGACTGGCTTTCCGTATTTTTGCGCTATGGGATCTCCATCTGTGTGGCTGGCGCCACCTCCTCCGGCAAGACCACGGCGGCAGGCTGGCTGCTGACCACGATTCCCGACAGTAAGCGAATCTTCACCATTGAGAACGGCTCACGTGAGCTGGAGCTGGTGCGGGAGGAAAACGGTAAGGTGGTCAACTCGGTGGTCCACACCCTGACCCGTGACAGTGAGAATGAGCGACAGCGGATTGATCAGATCGCGCTGGTGGATATCTGCCTGCGCTTCAACCCGGACATCCTGGTGGTGGGTGAGATGCGCGGTGCCGAGGCCAATGCCGCGCAGGAGGCCGCCCGCGTTGGTGTGGCGGTGCTGACCACCATCCACTCCAACTCCTGTGAAGCAACCTACCGTCGCATGGTGTCCCTGTGCAAGCGCGCCGTGGATATGTCGGACGAAACACTTCTCAGTTATGTGACAGAGGCGTATCCCATCGTGGTCTTCTGCAAGCAGCTGGAGAATAAGCAACGCCGCATGATGGAAATCATGGAGTGTGAGATCCTTCCCAACGGGGATCGCCGCTACAACACACTGTTCCGCTATGTCATCACGGAAAACCACGTGGAGAACGGCAAATTCGTCATCGAAGGACATCACACGCAGGTGAACGAGATCTCCGTGAGTCTGCGCAAACGCCTGCTGGAAAACGGTATGCCCAACGAGGAGCTACAGGCTCTGCTTAATCCCAAGAAGGAGGTGAACGCCACTTGACAGCCCTACTACTGACTGCATGCGTCGGCATGATCACCGGCGCATTCCTTATCTTTCGCATCTCTCCCATGGATTTCACGCTGGGTGTATTTCACCGGTTGACCGTCGGCCCCAGGAGCATCCGTGATGAAATCAATGAAGTCACTCAGCGCAAGAAACCGAACTTTATTCGCCGTGAGATATTAGAAGCGCAGACGATCCTGAAAACCACCGGCAAGGAGGATCGCTTTCCCATGCTGTGCGCGGCATCGCTGTTGTTCTTTGCTGTGGGTGCAGGCATTGCTATCGTGCTGAATAACGTTCTGCTCGTTCCGGTTTTAGCAATGGGCATGATGTTTTTACCGTTCTGGTACATCAAGCTCACAGCCGGACACTACAAGAAAGACATCGCCACCGAGCTGGAAACAGCACTTTCTATCATCACAACGGCTTACCTCCGCAGTGAGGATCTGCAGACCGCCGTGGAGGAGAACATCAACTACCTGAACCCGCCCGTGCAAGGCGTGTTCCGCAGCTTCCTCACCCGCATCAAGCACATCGACCCGGATATGAGTGCGGCGTTGACGGAGCTAAAGTCTGCTATCGATAATGAGGTATGGCAGGAATGGTGTGAGGCGCTTACTGCCTGTCAGTACGACCATAGCCTAAAAAGCACCCTCAATCCTATTGTGGGAAAGCTCTCAGATATGCGTATTATCAATGGGGAGCTGGAGAATCTCGTATTTGCTCCCCGCAAGGAATTCATCTCCATGGCGGCGCTGGTGGTGCTGAATATCCCGCTGCTGTACTTTCTCAACAAGGACTGGTATGCGACCTTGATGACCACCGTACCCGGCAAAGCGGTGCTGGCGGTCTGCTCCGCCGCTATCTTTATCTCCTTTGCCAGAGTGGTCAAGCTGACCCAGCCCATTGAATATCGGAGGTGACGGACATGACGATCTTACTGTTCCTTTTCGGTGTGGCTGTTGCCGCAGGTCTGTTCTTCATTCTGGCGGATATTCTGAAGCTGCCACGTCTTTCCACGGAAAAGGCACTCCTGTCCGCAGGGCGAACCGAGAAAAAGCGGATGAAGTCGCTGGACGCCCTCTTCCTTGGCTGGGCTATCAAGCTCTCCCACTTCATCCGCATGGATGAGTACAAGCGTCACCGCATGGAGCGCACGCTGAGTGCTGCCGGCATGGATATGACGCCGGAGGTCTATTTGGCCTATACCATTCTCAAGCCCGCCGCCGCGCTGCTGGCGGTCATTCCGTGTCTGCTGATCTTCCCTCTGCTCTCGCCCATCGTGGTGCTGCTGTCGATATTGCTTTACTTCAAGGAGAGCCGCAAGGCAGAGGAAATGGTTGCAGAACGCCGCGAGAAGATCGAGGGTGAGCTGCCCCGCTTTGTTGCCACAGTGGAGCAGGAACTGGGCGCAAGCCGCGATGTGCTGACGATCCTTGAAAATTACAAGCGACACGCCGGTCCCGACTTTGCCCGTGAGCTGGATGTGCTGACGGCGGATATGCGCTCATCCTCCTATGAGGCGGCACTGGTGCGCTTCGAGGGCAGGCTGGCATCGCCCATGCTCTCGGACATCGTGCGAGGGCTCATCGGCGTCCTGCGCGGCGATGACGGGCGCGTCTATTTTCAGATGCTCTCGCACGATATGAAACAGCTGGAGCTCCAACGGCTCAAGGCACAGGCAGCAAAGATCCCGCCCAAGATCCGTGTGTACTCCTTCGTCATGCTGGTCTGCTTTATGCTCATCTACATTGTGGTCATCCTCATGCAGATCCTCACCTCGATGGGAGGGCTGTTCGGATGATGAAGCACAAATGGAAGAAACGCTCCGGCGAGGGCTATATCGATACCTGTGTCCTCATCCTCTGTGCCATGCTGGTGATCGCATTGGCGGCGAAGGTGCTGCCGGTGTATGTGGCGAAGCAGCAGCTTGACACCTTCGCCGCCGAGCTGGTGCGGGAAGCCGAGATCACCGGCAGAGTCGGGAGTGAAACTACCTCCCGCGCGCAGGTGTTGTCTGAGCGGTTGGAGATCGACCCAGACATCCGCTGGTCCCGTACCGGCCGTATCCAGCTCAATGAGGAGGTGACGGTGACGCTGACCATGGATATGGACATCGGCTTTGGTGGGCTTGGCAGCTTCCCCATTGAGCTGACGGCACAGGCCAGCGGCAGATCGGAGGTGTATTGGAAATGAGAAAGCTACTTTTTCGCTCCCGCTCCGGTGAGGGCTATCCCATGGTCATCGCTGTGACACTCTGCCTGCTCATGCTCTTTATGGTCATAGCGGAATACTTCCGGGTGAACATCATCGTGCAAGGTGTGCGGGACGCGGTGCAGCAGGCGGTCATTGCCACGGTCAACGAGAATTATGACGATGTGTATCACTCCGTGCGGGAGGGCTATGCCGCAGGCTGGTTCCCGGAGGGAGATGGCGAGTGGTTCGAGTCCATCGACGCCGGTGACATCTACGGTAACCTATCCTATATCCTCGGCCTTACCACAGATGGCGAAGGCTACATGAAATACGCCGGAAATGAGCTGGAGTATACGCTCTCCGACCTGTCCGTTCATATCTCCAACAACGCCATCGCCTCAGGCCGGAGCGAGGGGTATCTCGCAACTGCCACCCTCCATCTGGAGGTCCCCACCCGCTTTGCCGGACGTGTGCTGCCGCCTATAAGCATAAATCTGAGGGTGGAAGCCAAGTATATTCCAAAGTTTTAATGCTTTCAGTTTCTTGCGGTGGACTTCCGCACAGAGCTGTGGTATGTTCAGGATAAGAAGATGGATCATCAACCCTTACTAAGAAAGGAGTTCGATTATGACAGAGAAAACAAAACGCATCATCCTCATTGCGGCAGGCGTCCTGCTCTGCACGGCACTTGTAGTGGGGATCGTTAGTCGCCTTGCGGCGGTACCCATGCCCATTGATCCCGCCATCCCGGACGATGTGCCGGACACGAAAGATCCGGTAGTGAACATCAGCGGCCAAGAGGTAAAGGTGGATATCAAAACAGATGGAGATCACCACGATCTCGGCAACGACGCTGACAGCTCCGGTACAGAGCAGACCATTCAGGGAACACCCGCCAAACCGGACGCGCCGGAGCATCCCGGCAAGACGGGGAAGGATCATGCGGCGGATGAGATCCCGGAAGCGGACCGCAACAAGGAAACACCGCCCACCTACAAGCCAGATCAGACTGAGGTGAAGCCCCAGCCTACGGAGCCTGCAGGCGGCAGCACCAATGATGCCGGACAAATCTATATCCCTGGATTTGGATATGTAGATTATGAGGGGGACAATGTCGGAATCAAGGACGATTCCATGTATGAAAACGGCAACAAAATTGGAATCATGGGCGGCTAAGTCCGCACGATCACAAGAAAGACACGGCTAAGAAGAAGCCGTGTCTTTCTTTATCTTCATGACGAGGAGGAATGCGCATGAAAAGGCTTTTGCCCCTGTTGCTGGCGCTTGTGCTGGCAATAACCGCCATCGTTCCCGCCTATGCTACGGGCGATGGCAACTTTGATGGCGGTGGCGGCGGCATGGGGAATGGGTCAAAGACAAACTACTGGAATCCCGGCATGGATGGCGTAAGAGTATCTGTGATTCATGCGGATAGTCAGGCTGTCGCAGGAACTGTTTTTGATTTGACTAACAAGGTACCTTCAACAGGTCTTGCTCATTTTGGAAAAGTGAGCAAGCTGTCATATAACGCAGGAAAAGCCCTTGCCCCTAAAGCTGGAAACTACACATATATCAACCCAAGTCAGAGTCTGCCCAAGATTATCTCTACGGGCAGTAGCAAAGCCAGCATCGCTGCCATCCGAAGCTATTTTACCGATGAACAGGTTATCCGTTCCATTGCTGGATACGCAGGAATGGACTTCGATACACTCATAGGAGGAGACTATAAGCTGGTAGTAGAGCCGCTGGCCTATCTCTGCTATAACGGTCAGCAGTTCGCCATGACCGCCACGGAAGCGGCTCTGTATGATCAGGTTGTCAACGGAGATCTCAGAAAGAAGCTGGGTACACTCACTCACAAGAATCTGCCGCTGGCGATTTTTCTGGAGGAGGCGGATCTCGGCTACGCTGCGTGGTCCGGTAGCCGCACAGATAAGGCATCCAACGGCGACATCATCTCCTCTCTTGGTATCGGCATTGTCCGCTTCAACGAGGTGACCACGCCGCCGGAGATCAATGACTTTGATTATGAATACCGTGTCAACACAGAAGTTATCACCTCCGTGGAGGTGCGCGGCGGACAGTCCGACCCGGACAACCCCGTATCGGTTCGTTTTAACATTCAGGGCAGGACTTACACTGTCAGCAATGTCTACTACCCGGATGGTGACAGCCAGCTGGCATGGGTGCGCTGGCGTACTCCTGCGGAACCCTGCGTCATAACGATTTCCGTCAGCGTGTACGGCGGTGGATCTGCGCAGGGCACCATCACCTGTAAGATCGTGGATCTGGACGGCAATGACCCGCCCAACCCGCTGGCGGATGACCGCAACAACGGCTTCAGGCTGGCGTCTGTTCCCGAAAAGGAGCAGGTGACTTCCGCCTCTTGGGGAATCTGGTCACCGTGGTGGCAGGAGAATTGGGAGTGGGTGGAAAACTGGCAGAAATGCTGGCACACAGACCGCTGGACGGATGCGGACGGCAAAACCCACACGGACCGCTGGTACCATTGGGTGGACAACGGCTGGTGGGAGGATCACGGCTGGTGGGAGTTTGACTACAACGGATACTCTGCAAGCTTGGCCGGCAGTATGAAGATCACGCCGGATGAGAAGAGCCCCACGGCGACCGCATCCACTCTGAAAAGCGGCTATGGCGTTCAGGAGAAGGTGACCGCAAAAGTCACCACAAATCAGAGTGCGGCGGTGACGGCAGCCCAGAACGCCGTGACCTATTTCCCGGAGTTTGGCTACGAGAGCTATTGGCGGCTGCTGGAGGCAGATATCTCCGGGCGAAGCACGACCTTCCAATTCAAAGCCAATCCCTACAGCACCTACAACCGCCGCACCCACTTCACGCCCATTTGGTACCCGGACGGCAGCTATACGCCCTACACATGGCTTCTGGATTGCTGGACGCCGGCGGGAATGCTCTCCATGAACCTGACAGACAGCGTCACCATCCGGGGGAATCTCTGGGAGGAGTGGCATATTGCTCCCGCAAAACAACGATAGAAACGGAGGAATCTATGAACAACACAAAACGCAAACGCCTTTTCGCAACACTGGTGCTGTCCCTGCTGTTGGTCTGCGTGATGGGAACCACGGCCTTTGCCGCAGGCACGGGCGATGTAGCCAGCGCCGTGGAGAGCACCTGGAAAACAGCCTCTGGTCAGATCAAGACCGTGGTGAACAATGTGGTCTTCCCCGCCATCGACCTGATCTTGGCTGTATTCTTCTTCGCCAAACTGGGGACGGCCTATTTCGACTTCAGAAAAAGCGGCCAGTTCGAGTGGACGGCGCCTGCCATCCTGTTTGCCTGCCTGGTGTTCACGCTGACGGCTCCGCTGTACATCTGGCAGATCATCGGGATTTGAGGTGCAGACGATGACATTTTACGAACAGGAGCTTCGGAAGATCGTCGGGGAGCAGCACCCCAACGCCACCTATGTGGGCAGAGCCTGCTATGTACGCCTGAATGACATGAATCGGGCGAAGATCCAATTCGTCACCGGCATGATCGCCAGCCAGTACAATGCCCTGCAGCTGACGATCCTCAACCGCAGCGAAGGGCAGGTGGATACCCTGCGCCTGTGCTTCTCGGATCTGCTTGGGACAAAGATGACCTCACATCCCAATTTCCGAAACGGCGTGGAGCCGCACATTTGGGATGACTACGGCAAGGCAGGCTGGTATGTGTATCACCCCACCCGGCAGGACTATGAGGTGCTGTCCGATGCGGTGGCGGACTATCTGGAGGTATTTCAGGATATGAGCCAGTCCGCTGACCGGGCGTGGGAGCAGACAATGTAACAAAAGCGTGATTTGAAGGCCGTACCAGCTGTACGGCCTTTGCCATATCCCAAAGCAGCTGGTGCGGCCTCACCCGGAAGTGAGGTGAAACCGATCAATGTTCATTTGGGATTTTGTTGCCGCCAAGGTGTTAGGCCAGATCGTGGACTGGTTCTACAGTCAGATCGTGGGCTTTCTCGGCAACTTCTTTTCGGAGATGGGAAACATGGGCGCAGAGCTCTTCACCATGGATTGGGTGCAGAGCATCGTGCTGTTCTTCTCCTATTTGGCATGGGCACTCTACGGCACAGGATTAGTGGTGGCCTGCTTTGAAACCGGCGTGGAGTATTCCAGCGGCCGCGGCAACATCCGTGAGACCGCCCTCAATGCCATCAAGGGCTTCATGGCTGTCAGCCTTTTCACCGTTGTTCCGGTACGGCTTTATGAGCTGTGCGTTTCTCTGCAAGGGACCTTCACCGCAGCTCTTACCGGCTACGGGACTTCTATTGGCGATGTGGCCGGAGAGGTCATGCAGGAGTTCAACGCCGTGGAATCAATATCCGACCTGACGGCAGGGCCGCTGCTGGGCTTCGGCAACATCACCAGCGGGATCATGATCCTGTTCTGCCTTATCCTCATGGCTTATGCCGTCTTCAAGGTCTTCTTCGCCAATCTAAAGCGCGGCGGCATCCTGCTCATCCAGATCGCCGTTGGAAGCCTTTATATGTTTTCTGTGCCCCGTGGTTATACGGATGGCTTTATCCAATGGTGCAAGCAGATCATCGGCTTATGCCTGTCGGCGTTCTTGCAGGCGACGATACTTGTCGCCGGGCTTATGGTGTTCAAGGATCATGCCCTGTTAGGGCTTGGGCTCATGCTCTCCGCTGGTGAGATCCCCCGTATCGCCGGAGCTTTCGGACTGGATACCTCCACCAAGGCAAACCTCATGAGTGCTGTTTATACCGCACAGGCCGCCGTCAACACCACGCGCACGGTCGTACAGGCGGTGGCGAAATGAGCAGACTGACGATGGGCAGCTTGTTCGATGGCATTGGTGGATTCCCTTTGGCCGCGATTCGCAGTGGCATCACGCCGGTGTGGGCGTCGGAAATTGAATCCTTCCCTATTGCGGTCACAAAGCTGCGTTTCCCTGATATGCTCCATGTGGGCGACATCACTAAGCTGAATGGCGCAGAGCTGCCGCCTGTGGACATCATCTGCGGGGGCAGCCCGTGTCAGGACCTGTCCGTTGCCGGCGCAAGGGCAGGCCTTGCCGGAGCGCGTTCCGGTCTTTTCATGGAACAGGTCAGACTGGTAAAGGAGATGCGAAATGCAGACAAATTACGAGGCCGAACAGCTCTCGATGTTCGGCCAAGATTTATGGTATGGGAAAATGTTCCTTATGCACTTCAACACATAAGGCACGTTATGAACAGAAATCAATTATGTATAGCACCTCCATAAAAAGCAGTGAAACAGAGCATTTTACTCTGTTTCACTGTGCATAATATTTTGGAGTTTTAGCCAAGCGAGGACAGCCATTCAATCAACTCAGCATCCTGTTCCCACTGAGATGCTTTCGGTAGATCAAGATGGGCTGTAGCCTTCTCCAAAGCAGCTCGCTTGGCTTCATTGTCTGCTCTGGCATAGACCTCAGTGGTAGAGATGTCGGCGTGTCCCAGATAATCTTTAATAAAGACCGGATTAACATTGGCCTGTACCATATGCATGGCTTTCGTATGGCGAAAAATATGAGGCGAGATTTTGGTAGGCATCCCAGAGGCAGTTTCCCGTGCCATATCTGCATATTTCTGGACGATGTATGTAATTCCAGAACGGGTCAGTTTGTGTCTGCTTCCATTCCAAAACAGGGGCATATCTGGGTTTCGTCGCAAATCAATGTGGTTTTCCTCAAGGTAACTACGTAACAATTCAGTAGTCGGTTTCATGAGAGGCACTGTACGAATCTTCCCGCCTTTTCCATGCAGAGTAATAACTGCTGGGAAATCTAATCGCACATCCCGCATACAAATATCCGCAAGTTCACTAACACGAGCTGCTGTATCATACAAAACAGTTAGCAAGACAAGATGCCTCCGTCCTTTAGGAGTAGAGGTATCCGGCATAGACAATAAATGTTTCAAATTTTCTGGCGTTAAGTACTGCGCGGGCGGGTCGGGAGATACCATGCTTGGAATTTTGAGGATTAAAATGCACTGCTCCATATACGTCGGTTCTTCGGTCATAACATAATCAAAGAAAGCGTGAATGGCGCAAAGGCGCTGGTTGTAAGTAGATGGGGAAGAACCTCTGGTATTAGTCAGCCACAGAAGGAAGTCCTCTATACACTTTTTGTCCAACTTGGACAGATTCAGCTTTGCAATATTAAAGCCTTTCTCGTCTCTGCAAAAAATCAGGAGGAGTTTAAACGTATCCCGGTAGGAACGAATTGTATTGCTGCTCAGATTTCTCTGGACGGGCAGATAGTGTGTAAGGTACTGCGTCAAAAATTTGGAGAAGTCAGATGCTTTCATTGGACACCTCCATCTGGGGAATGAGACCACCAAATTGCACTTCTAATTTGGCAACAATATCTGGGTACATTTGCGCCGTCAATTGAAGATATTTTTGCGTGCCGGTCAGTCCATTATGTCCAAGATACCGTGAAAGTACGGGTAGCGCAGCGGTAAGATCTTCACCCGAAAGGACCCAGTTGTTAAGACAGTGTACCGCAAATGTGTGGCGGATATCATGAGGCCGAGGGCCTTTTCCTGAACCATTGTAAGGAATACCCGCCGTTCTGAGGAGCTGGCGAAATTGAGCTTGCAGCCAACTGTTCCCGTATCTTCCGCCGTTGCTGCGTGGGTTCAAACTTGGAAAAAGCAAGGAATCTGTAGATTTTGGAGGGGACATTTCCAGATATTGAGTCAAGGATTCTGCAACTGTACCAGAGAATGGCACCAAGCGGTTTTTGTGAAATTTCGTATCCAAAATGGTAAACACATTTTCTTTGAGGTTTACATCGCACATGCGCAGTTTAAGCAATTCAGAAGTACGCAATCCGCAGTTGAATAAGATTCGGAACATAACAGGAATCTGGTATTTTCGTGCAGGGTTCTGCTCCGTAAATGGCACATGATCCGCTGCAGTCAGCATCCGCTCAATCTCGTCGTCCGTAAAAATATAGGCTCTAAAATTGCGGTTTTCTTTCGGGAGAGATTTAGGAGGGATCTTATATGCTGTATAGCCTTTGCGGATCACAAAATCGAGAAATCCATTGATTGCGCTGACATCTCTGAGGATGGTATTGGTTTGCAGGTTCCGTCTGTTTCCAATATGGTCTAAAACATATTCTTTTGTAAACGAAATCTCTCCATCATCGGGCTCAGCAAAGTCCTGGAGGAAGCGCCGGATACAACCCTCATCCGTTTTCAGGCTGAACCCAAGAGCATGACGTTCCGCCATATACTGCTCCAACAACATTTTTGAAGTCATATCAATTCCCTCCGTTCTCCATAAGACAATGCACATTTCCGCAAGGCCGGAAGGTCTACTTTGGTATATACGGAGGTCGTTTTTGGGCTGTTGTGCCCAAGGATGTTGGAGATCGTCATAAGCGGTGTACCATCATACAAGAGGCTGCTTGCCAGAGTATGACGCAGTGAATGGGCTGCTTTGCGCTTCTTTACTGTCATACCTGCATATTTCATATATCGCTTGAGGTTTTCGGAAAGAGTTGTGCTGGACTGGAATTCTCCGTAAGGATGGATATGGCGGATAAACACATTATCACAGTCAGAATCCAACCGCCCATTTTTCAGATAGTCAATGATGGCATCTCCAATTACAGGGAGCAGAGGCAGTGTATTGACCTTTTGCGTTTTTTGCTGTGTATAGGTGATCAGTTTCTGGTGCCAGTCCAGATTTTTGAATTTCAATGCACAGATGTCTCCAGCCCTCATGCCCAGCAGAATAGCAAGCAGAAGCATCGCGTAATCTCTTTTTCCAATCGCATTGCTGCGGTCAATAACGGACAATAATTGTCGTACTTCCTCTGGGGCCCACGTTTCGGGGATATTTTCTTCAACGTAGATCTTTGGCCTTGGAACACTTGAAGATAAGTCATCGTCCAATATCCCATTTTCATGGAGATAGCGGAAGAAATCACGTAAAACGCTGCTGAATACATGGATAGTTGCACGATGGTAGCGGCACAGGGTGGTCATGAAGTCCGAAATTTCTGCAGCGGTTAAATCTGAAAGTTCTATTCCGCGCCCATCCAGAAAGCAAAAAAATTGCCGTATCTTTGTCCGCTTGACACGGATAGTACCATCAGAACTATTATTTCTGTGGCACCATGCAAGGTATTCTTCCAGTAAATCGACATATTGCCGTGGCACTGTGTAGTCATGGTGGCTGTATCGCAGTGCATACCCAAATTGAAAGATGTCATCCAAAAAACGAATCGAACAGCGTGTGTCCAGTTGTTGCTTGGTCAGTTTTGCGGTGGAGTTACCGATGTCCAAACCATAACAGTGTTGGAAGTATTGTGGTCCGGTTTCTGCGTCATAAGCGGTAACCTCGTTTTCTCTGCAATAATTGGAGAAGCTACGGAACTCCTTGCTATGCCGACTGAGGGTTGACGATTTGAAGTCCAGACGGATCAACTCCATATTTGCTGCGCTCATCAAGTCAGGGATTGGAACTGTCTTTCTGCTGTGCATAGTTTGCCTCCTTTATATTGTGATGCTCACAGTATAAAGGGAAATTATGCACAGCATCTTTTTAATTCTCAAAGAAATTTCAATATTTTGGAAGGAGGTCTTTTCATAATTGCTTACAACTCATAATGTTCCTTATGCACTTCAACACATAAGGAACATTCTCCCATGCCATATACCGGGGGCGGATCTGTACTCCGGTGCGGCCGCGTTCCCGCTCTGCCGTGCGCATCTCCTTGATGATGCGGATCTGCTCCATAAAAAGGCCGGAGCGGGCGCCGGATAATCCGGCCCTCGCTCCGGCGACAGAGAGGTCTTGACATGGGCTTCCTCCGCAGATGATATCCACGGGGAACAGCAATTTCCCGCTCAGCTTGGTGATATCCCCCTTGTGGACCATACTGGGGAAACGCCGCTTTGTCACTTCCATAGGGAACGGTTCGATCTCACTGGCCCAAATCGTTTTGATGCCGTATCTGGCCGCTCCCAGCGGGAACCCACCGATGCCATCAAACAGGCTGCCCATGGTCATCGCCGTCGTAAGCTCCACATTGCTCATTTTGATGCCACCGCCTGCACGATTGTCCTGGTGGTGTTGACGGCGGCCTGAGCGGTATAGACTGCGCTCATGATATTGGCCCTGGTGGTAGTGTCCAGACCGAAGGTACCTGCGATTCGGGGCACCTCATTGGCGGAGAGCATGAGGCCCAGACCCAGCAGGGCGTGGTCTTTGAACACCATAAGGCCCGCCACCAAAATTGTGGATTGCAGGAAGGCGGTCAGGCACAAGCCGATGACCTGCCGCACCCAGCCCATAAAGCCGTCCAGATAGCCCCGTGGGACACTGAACATATAAAGGCTGCCCACCGCGATCTGGATGAGCAAAATGCCCCCGCGTTTCAGATTGGCGAAAAACACCTTCAGTACCGCGTAGCCCATGAGGATCACGCAAAAAAGGAGCATAATGGGGCTGGTGATGATGCCGAGACCGAAGTGAGAGCTGTTTATCACGTCCGAGAGCGTCTGGATCTCGCTGAGCTCCGTTATGATGTCCTGTCCCACCTCACCGATGCTTCGTCCGTAGCCGGTAAGTCCCGCGGAAAAGGTTCCCTGCAGCGACACCGATAAGGCATAGAGCCGGACGGGGACAACGGTGAAGAGACTCACCGCCAGAAAGCCTTTGATGATGTTCATCCCGCACTGCTGGAGATTGCCCCTGCCGGTGGAGTATTCAATGCCGCACTCAAAGGCGCAGACCACCACGCTGACCGTAAATAACGCCCACGCGAGGCGGGAGAAAAAGAGAATGATGGCGCTGACCCATTCCAGCTCGAACAGCTCCACGCCCATATTGCCCATGAGGGCAAAGAAGTTGCCGAGAAAGCCTATGGCCTGCCCATAGACCCAGTCCATGAGCTGATCCAGGACTGTCGCGGCGACAAAGTCCCAAATAAATATTGTTCATTCACCTCCGGAGACGCGACAAGGCCGCCGCCCTTTCGGGCGACGGCCTTGACTGCTGTCTTTACTTATTTCATTGTCTGTCCAAAGCTTTGGGTATCTTTGCTTTCCGGTTCATATCCAAGTTTCTGGCAAACAAAGCCCTGAACAAGCCTGCATTCCTTTAATGCGCAGACGGCGTCGGATTCATCCAGTTCTAAATTGGACGGATAGCGAACTTGAACGCCGTATGGCGTCAGTTCAATACAGGAGTCTGCCAGTTGCTCAAATCGCGTGTCTACTTCACAGCACAGCTTACAAAGCTGGATAAGGTCATGCGTTTTGGGCGGCTCTCTGTCGAATTGAACAAGCGTGGCTTTTAGAAATTTTTCGGCAGCCTGTTCACAGTGATAGCAAATAATTTCCACAGGCAGCGGACGCATCGTCAGCAGATGTTCCGCGGCGCTGAGATCCATATAGGCAAAGTCAAGCCATTCGCTGCTCCAGCCGGTGCTCATACAGCAAGACCCCCTCTCTTGCGATTTTCCGCTCCAGAGAAGCGTGTTCCGCTCTCTGATGGAATGCGTTAGAGCGATAAACAATTACATCCAAGGGGACGGACTGCGCTGAAAAGAGCGCACGGCGGATCGCCTTGACCGCGTCTGCCGGACGCATGGAGTTTTCCGGGATAATGACGCACAAATCGTAGTCACTATCATCGGTTGGTGTACCATAAGCACGGGAGCCAAAGAGATAAATCGCCTCGGCTTTGACAGTTTCCATGATAACCCGACACATCGGCTCCAATTCTTTTAGCAAAGATCCCGTCTTTGCTAAATACTCGTTTTCTGTCGACATATTCTTCATCCCAAAACGGTGATCACTTCAAAAGGCGGGGATAGTCTGTCTTGCCGTTTACAATGCGGTAAACATAGACATGGTTTTCGATCACTTTGTAAACGCAGACATAATCTCCGCAAATGACCTTACGATATTCCAACCGGGCCAGCTCCGGGTCAGGGTGCTGCGCGCCCATGTAGGGAAAAGAGGCGAGCTTTGCCAGCGTATCCAAAATGTTGTCGGTGATTTTTTCCGCGGAAGCGGCGCCAACCATTTTCAGATGAAAATCTGAGATCCTGTCAATATCCTGCCATGCGGCAAGCAGTATCTCTACCTGATACTTAGGCATTTTCGTATTTCTCCTTCAAACGGCTGCGTACTTCCTCAACACTGTAAGTGGGGGCACCGGCCAAGCGGGAAAATTCCGCTTCCAAAATGCTTGCGCGGTGATCCAACATTTTTTCCCGTTCCTCATAGGCTTCCACGCTCAGTAAAACCAAGTCGGCTTCGCCTTTGTTGGTAATGATGATCGGCTCGCCGGACGCTTTCGCCAGAGTTGCCACCTGCCGGTATTCATTCCGAAGGGCGGTAGAGGGTTTCAGATTCATAACATCGACCTCCTAATGTTTCTGATATTATTATATCAGAAACAAGATATTATGCAACTGATTTTTACCCTTGCACCACTTAGATGCCGATGATGCTCCAAATGTATTTCGGAGCCGTCAGGGTGAAGATGAGGCAGGCAAAGAGAATAGCGGGGCCGGTCCACTCAAACTGACCTCGCTGACGAAAATCAAAATACGCGCCGCCAAGCTTTACAAAGAACGCGATGGCGAGGATCATATCCAGCGCCGGGAACACCACCTTCTCCACCACGCTTTTAATTTGCGTAGCAGCCTCCTTCCATGTCTGTTCCACCGCGCCCGCCACATCGCCGCCCGCGGCAAGGGCGGAGGTGCAGCAGAGTGCGGTCAGGAGCAGGAGCGCCAACGCCAAAATCATGATTTTTTTGTGTTTCAAGATCTTAACCTCCTTAATTTGGGGATGCCGCCCCTTGCGGAGCGGCATCCGTTGTTGTTAGCCCTTAATAACCGG
>OFMC01001039.1_pt1 | contig 23846 bp, 18 predicted proteins | sample 1541271 | NCBI WGS metagenome assembly OFMC01 (sample SAMN04209252, study PRJEB22552) | human gut metagenome | biome: gut; material: feces | host: Homo sapiens | place: USA: Oklahoma | reverse complement strand
TTGATAAGGAGACAACTATTGATATAAACAATAAAATAAACCAGAAGAAAAGAAAAATACTTGGATACCTTTCTTCTGAAGAACTATTTCTTAACGAACTAGCTAAACTTAATGTAACTGATAATACCATTTTCTATAAAATCTAATTTATCTTCTTATTTCCAGTTTCTGCTTGCAATTCGAGAATTCTTTATCAAGCAGAAAAAAGACACCTTTTTAAAGGTGCCTCAGATTGTTGACAAATTAGATGAAAATATCAATTGGGCTATCCCAAATTGGTATTTTCATTTTTTGTTTGCTTGAAATATTCATATATCACTCTAAATATAAAAAAACGCAAGCATATTGGGGTTATATTAGCCCCATTCTTCGCTTGCACAATCCCAGTTTCTTGAGATTATGGCAGCTGAAAATGATCAGCGATTCATGCTGATTTTTCACTAGCCCTTTTAAACGCGTAAATCGCATGCCATGATTTTCCTTGGCATCCGCAAACACACGTTCAATTGTTTCTTTTCTTTGTGGATAGACGATTTTCCATTCATCGGTCTGTCTTATATAATCTGCTTCTTCTCTATCAGATTCCCATACATGTCTTGTAATCGTTTTTACATGTTTCTTTGATTGTGTACATTTTGATAGGAAAGGACATCCTTCACAGTCCTTTGGATTGCTTTCATAGACTCTGTATCCTTCTCTGTTGGTTGTTTTATAGTGAAGATCTTTTTCATTAGGACAGATATAGATATCTAAATATTCATCATATACATACTCATACTTTTTAAAGAATCCCTTTTTAGTCATTGGCCTCTTATATGGAAGAAATGGCGTTCTATCACTTGATAGTATCTGGTGACAGATTGGTGATGTATTGAATCCTGCATCAAGGCATACGTTTTTAATGCCTTCATATTTCTGGATAAGTTCATTGTATATTTCTGAGAATATTGCACTGTCATGCATGTTTCCTGGTGCTACCTTATTAAAGAGAACATAGACATATCTGTCACATATTGTCATATGTGAATAGGCAAAGCACTTCTGCTTCTCACCCTTACGGAACAGACCGCATTCCGGTTCTGTAGTGCTTTCCTTGATATGCTTTGTTTTCTTTAATTCAATTTCTTCTCCAGTTTCTTCATCAAATGCATATTCTTTCTTGTCTAATGATTCAAATGGCTTCTTGCCATTTTCTGCTCTCTCTTCATTGATTTCTTCAAGTAACTCTTTTTCGTATGCCTTAGCTACAATCTCTACTTCCTTATCTGTAGCTTTTCTAGAATTCGCGTTGGCTTTTCTATGTGTGCCATCACCAAAGACAGTAGTGGTATCAATAAAGCCGTTATCAATGCCATGCTTGATGATATGATTGAAGATCTGGTCAAAGACTTCACTATCCTTGTATCTTCTCTGATAGTTCTTAGACCATGTAGAATAGTTTGGAACAGCTTCATAAATGCTGATACCTAAAAACCATCTATAAGCTATATTGACCTTGATCTCTTCACAGTTCTTTCTCATAGAGTTGATGCCGAATGTATAATTGATAAAGATCATTTTAAAAAGTACCACAGGATCAATAGAACGTCTGCCGAAATTACTGTAGAGTGATTTCACTAACGGATAGATGAATTTCCAATCTATCGTAGCTTCCAGTGTTCTAACCAAATGATCCTGTGGTACTAGGTCATCTAAAGTACTCATGATAAGTCCATCACGTTTAATGTTTGCACGATTAGTCATAGCCATATTTATATCCTCCAATTAAGCACCTTAATTATACCATTTTCAGGCAATAATTGACAGGAAACGAAAAAGGCCGTAAGGCCACAAATTTTGCTTAATTGGAGTGTGGACACTTACGACAGTAACTATATTATCATATACTCTTCAAATTTAAAAGAAAAGACTGTTAACATTTAGTTTGTCAACAGTCTGAGACACCTTTTTAAAAGTGCCTATATGTTATTTGGATAGTATTTTTTAATAATATCAAGTGTGAGAGCATTGTTTTCTACTATTTCACCATAGAAATATCCACTTGGTTTAAGTGTTCTTTCATAAGTTTCATGATTAACTGAAGCTAATCCAAATGTTGGTGTATAAGTCCCCCATTCCCAGTTATCTAATAATGACCAATGAAGATAACCTAATACCTTGACTCCACTATCCATCGCCTGCTTGACAGCCTGTAATACAGCCGCAATGTAAATGACACGATATTTATCATTCTTGCAAGCAATACCATTTTCAGTAATGAGAACTGGTTTATCCTTTAATCTATTGAGACAATGGAATATAACCTCTGGACAAATATCATCACTAAAATATGGAACATCTAAACTATGAATACTGCTTGCTTCATAACGATCAAATCTAAACATTGCTTTTCTACTATTAATCAGCTGTCTTGTATAAACATTCACTGCCCAGAAATCACATGTATCCTTTAATTCAGGCATATAAATAGCATCATGGAATGGAACAACAATCTCCCCTGTTCTTATTGCATGTAAGAAGAATTCGTTTTCCATATAATCAATATAATCTGCCATGATCTGATCTGGTTTATCTGTATCACCTCTCATTGGTTTCTTTTCAGCATAATTCATAGGAGATGAGACAGGCTTATTAGAATATTTCTTAATGACATGATATGCCTTGGCATGATACTGAAGCAAATTAATACTTTCTTCAATTGTATATTCAAAGACGATATTCATTTCATTGATAATGAGCCAGCATTCTACATATTCATTATATTCTGGTACAACCTTTTCCACATATTTTAAGAAATAGCCAAGATTATCCATAGTTTTAAATGCACCTAACTGGTGAAACCAGACAGGATGTGAATTATGATGAAGTGTTAAACATACTTTAATGTTATTCTTCTTTAATTCTTTCAAGACATCTCTATAATGTTCAATCTCTTTTTCATCAAACTGCCCTTCTACTGGTTCAATACGTGACCATTCCAAAGACATGCGATATGAGTTTAAATGCATCTTCTTTAGTAATGCGATATCTTCTTTGTACATTTCATAGCTATTACATGCACGTCCTGCCATTTGATAAGGTACACCACCATAAGCAAACTTAGGTGCAATCTCCTTATCATCATAAAATGAATTGTTGTTACCTTCAATCTGTTGTCCTGCAGTAGAAGCACCCCATAAAAAATCTTCTGGGAATGTAATATCTGAATATTCTAGTATATTAATCATTTGCTTTTTCTTCCTTGATTCTATTTTCTTCTTCTAATGCCTGTTTATCTAACATCTTAAAGAATGGATACCAGATAACACATGATAAAACAACTGCAACAAGTTCATAGATACCTGCACTAATGCTTCCATTGACCATACCATGAATAAATGGTGGAAGAGATCCTGTTCCAAGAATACCAATATAAGGTGCAATGATATGAAGTTTCATGAGTAAGTAACCTACAGATGACACAACAATTGGGCATACAATAAATGGAATGATTGTCATAACATTCAACATAAGTGGTAAGCCAAAGATAACTGGTTCATTGACACTGAAAATTCCACAAGGGAAAGTCACTTTACCAAATGCTTTATATCTTTCACTCTTAGCTGTGAAGAACATCATAATAACTAAACCAATTGTCGCACCACAACCACCAATACAAGCTAAATCCCATAAACCAAAGTTAATAGCATGGACAATCCCATGTCCTGCTGCAAGTGAGGCTGAGTTTTCTGACATATAACCTAACCAAACTGGAATAAGAATTGGTAAAACTGTCTGTGATCCATGAATACCGAAGAACCATAATAATTGGGCAATTACTAATAATAAGATAAATGCAGGGAAACTTCCTACTAGAGACTGTAATGGTGTCTGAATGATTGTATAGATAAAATCATTGAATGTCTTAAAATGAGTAACAGAGAAACCATATTTTACAAGTCCAAACACTAATACAATGACAACTGCTGGGATTAATGAAGTGAATGAGTTGCTGACCATTGGTGGAACACCTTCTGGCATCTTGATTGTAATATTCTTATTCATAAAGAACTTCATGATCTGAATGACAATCAATGAAACAACAATTGCTGAAATAACAGCTTTTGGTCCAAAATAAGCTGCATTAAACATATTAGTTGATACCATACCTTGCTTTTGTACAGTAATAGGTGCTAATAGAATGAATGCCACTAAAGAGATTACTCCTGTATTAAATGCATTCTTTTCAATGCCATAAACCTTGGCCCCATTATATGCAATAGAGAATGCCATAAATAAGCCAATAAGCTCTGTAGTGACATTAGGTACAAAATTAATGATAGTCAATAAGTGTGTTGCCTTTAAGAAATTCTGATAAGGTGCCCATGTGATAGAAGTTAAAACCGAAAAAATTGCTCCTACCATGATAACACCTAGAAGTGACATAGAACCTCCTGATACTGCCTGCAATGCTTTAATTCTAGATATTTTATTTGCAACTGGAATAAATTTTTCTTCCATGAATTGTATAAACTTGTTCATAATCATTCTCCTTTAATCCCATTGTTCTTAATAATATTCTGATACCAATAAAAACTGTTCTTCTTAATACGTGCACATGATTTTACATCTCTATTTGTACGATCCACATAGACAAGGCCATAACGTTTATTAAATCCTTCATGTGAACTAACAACATCTAAAAATGACCAAGGACAATATCCAAAAAGCGGATAACCTTCTTCAATCAGCTTATAACACTGATTAATATGTTTTGTCACATAATCAATACGATAAATATCATTTATTGAACCATCTTCTTCTATTTTATCTGTATAAGCCATACCATTTTCAGTAATAATCATTGGTAATTCATATCTGTCATAGAGATTTCTAATTCCAATATATAGACCATCTGGATCAATTCCAAAATGCATCCATTCTGTTGGTTTCAGTTTTTCATTATTCACAACATAGAACTGATCACTGATATAGAACGGTGGCATTCTTGTGCATTCATCTTCAGGATATTTAGCTCTAACTGTGCAGCTTGCATAATAGTTTACACCAATAAAATCTGGATGATTATCTTTAAGATAATGGAGATCTTCTTCATTCATTTCTGGATAAACATCTCTATCCTTCAAATATTTTGTAAAGTGATGAGAGTAATGTCCCTTAATAGATAAATCAAGGAAACTCCATTGTACTTCATCTTCTGCATTCTTTGCAGCAAGCACATCTTCTGGTGCGGATGTTGCTGGATAAATCACCTGCATGGCAACTACATGACCAATTTTCCCATCAGGAACCATTTCTTTAAAATAACTTGTCGCAATCTTTTCAGCTAAAGTCATATGATATGACATCTGATAAAGATTCTTCTGTCTTAAATGTGGATCTTTTTCAAGATTCATATTCATATCATCAGGAGCTGTAGCACACATCTGTTCATTAATAGTTGCCCACATTTTAACCTTTGATCCAAACTCTTTAAAACAGATTCTGGCATATTTTACATATGCATCTACACATTTTCTACTCTTCCATCCTCCATACTTTTCAATCAATGCATAAGGCATTTCAAAATGATAAAGTGTAGGAAATGGCTGAATACCATTTTCAAGAAGCTCATCAATCAACTCATGGTAGAAGTTCAAGCCATTCTGGCTCACATTTTCACCATCTGGCATAATTCTTGTCCAGAAGAATGAAAAGCGGTATACCTTCATACCAAGTTCTTTCATCAACTGTACATCTTCTTTGACATGGTGATAATGATCCGAGGCTGTTTTATAGTCTGCTAAGCCATCTGGTATATGACGCATATCACTATTAGCAATACCTCTTTCTTCATTAAAACCACCTTCTACTTGAAAGGCACTTGTAGAAGCACCCCATAAGAAGTCTTTAGGAAATTCTTTGTTTTTCATATTCTTTTTCCTCCCTCTGATATCTTAATACAAAGTGAACTCATTTTTTTCGTCAAAAAAATGCTGAAGATGTCATATTCTCCAGCATAATTTCAGATTATGAAATTTTTCATATATGTGAGTAGTTAATATAGTAGTAAATGATGATTAACTCAATGGTGTACATCAAAGTAATACGTCCTTCTGTATTACTATTTGTCTTATTACATAAGATGACTTCATCACATGCACTAATAAGTTTACCAACTGTAATCATAGATATAGCCACAATCTTGCATTCTTTTTCTGTCAATATATCAACAATCTCTGTATTGCGATAAAAGAAACTTCCTTCTAAAGAGATAATGAAAACAAGAGAATGTGGTGCAAGTCTTTTCGCAAGTTCTAATTGTTTTTCATCAGAGACACCTAATTGAATCAAACGATTCAAACTTGCCATCTTATTTTGGAAATGAATACCTACATAATTAGCATATTCTAAACCAAATAAAGCAATTTCCTTCGCCTGATACATCATTTCACATACTCTATTTAATTGACGATAATCAATATGTTCAAAAGTGAATTGTATATTCTCTATAACATTTTCAGTATATCTTTGATAAATGGGCTTTAAGTCTTCAGCAGTTGCCATATTGATACGCTTAGAGTAATCTACATCAATTGTCAAAGTATGATCTATATCACTCTTGAATTCTTTATAGCTATCATATCCCAGTGTTCTCACAAATCTTGTAATAGACGAAGAAGAGACGTAACACAAATCAGCTAAATCAAAAATAGTGAGTTCTGGAATCTTATTATAATTCTGTAATATTGTCTTAGCGATATCCGCATTTACTTCTTTACCATCACCATAATTCACAACGCTTAATAATTGTGACATGATTGAAATACCTTTTGGCATGAGTAACACCTCCATCCCTCTATTTTACTAAATCAAACTGTTACTTTACAAGTATGAAAAACACAGGAATCAAAAGATTCTGATTCCTGTGTTTAATAATAATGCATAAGTTGCAATAAAATTCAATACAAAGCTAACGATTCCTGTAATCAAGCATGCCTTTGCTTTATTAGGAGTCGTTCTTCTTTTCATGAAGAAGAAGATAACACCCATAAAAGGGAATAGGAATGAAATGATACATAATCCAACAGAGGCACGATCTTCTTCATAATAAGGACTAGTATAGCCATTACTAGAAGCATAGTCTTCCATATTTGTGTAGTCTGTTCTATTTTCTAATCTCACAGGTTCTCCACAATTAGGACAGAACTTTGTACCTGCCTCTAATTCTTTACCACATCGTGTACAATACATTTATTCACCACTTAATTTTTCATCAATAGCTTTTGCTGCTTTTTTACCAGCACCCATAGCAAGAATTACAGTAGCAGCACCAGTTACAACGTCACCACCAGCCCATACGCCTTCTTTAGATGTATGGTTAGTTTCTTCTTCAACGATGATACCACCCCACTTCTGGCAATCAAGACCAGGAGTAGTCTGTCTAATTAATGGGTTTGGAGACTGACCGATTGCGATAACAACTGTTCCACAATCAATAGTGAAGTTAGTACCTTCTTTTACAACTGGTCTTCTTCTACCAGATGCATCTGGTTCTCCTAATTCCATTTCTACACATTCAAGAGCTTTAACTGAACCATTATCACCATGAACAGCAACTGGATTAGTTAATAACTTGAAGATAATACCTTCTTCCTTAGCATGATGTACTTCTTCAGCACGTGCAGGAATTTCAGCATCACTACGACGATATACGATATATACGTTCTTAGCACCAAGTCTCTTAGCAGTTCTTGCAGCATCCATAGCTACGTTACCAGCACCTACAACACATACTGTATCAGCTACTTTTACTGGAGTAGGATGTTTAGGGAATTCATAACCCTTCATTAAGTTAACACGAGTTAAGAATTCGTTTGCAGCATAAACACCATCCAGGTTTTCACCTGGAATACCCTGGAAACGAGGTAAACCAGCACCAGCACCTACGAATACAGCATCATAACCACTTTCCTGTAATTCATCAATTGTGATAGAACGACCAACTACAACGTTTGTTTCAAACTTAACACCTAAGTCTGCAACACCATCAATTTCAGCCTGTACTAAATCTTTTGGTAAACGGAATTCTGGGATACCATAAGATAATACACCACCCGTTTTATGTAATGCTTCAAATACTGTTACATCATAACCACGTTTAGCAAGTTCACCGGCACAAGAAATACCTGAAGGTCCTGAACCTACAATAGCCACTTTCTTACCGTTCTTTTCAATCTTAGTTTCAGTTGGTTTACCATGATCTCTATGGTAATCAGCAACGAATCTTTCAAGTCTACCAATGGCAACTGATTCACCCTTGATACCTCTAATACATTTACCTTCACACTGGTTTTCCTGTGGACATACACGACCACAGATTGCAGGCAAAGCATTTTCTGTAGTGATGATTTCATAAGCTTTTTCAAAATCACCATTCACTACTTCCTGAATAAAATGAGGGATAGGTACATTTACTGGACATCCATCCACACAACGAGGCTTTTTACAGTTTAGGCAGCGAGCTGCTTCTTCCTGAGCCATTTCTTTAGTATATCCTAAAGCAACTTCTTTAAAGTTAGTTGCACGAATTTCAGGTTCCTGAGAAGGCATTTCTACCTTTACATTTGACATATTAGGCATATTATTTAACCCCCTTCATTAAGTTACACATACGGTCTGCATTGCTGTCAACAAGATGTTCTTCTTCCTTGAACATTCTCTGTCTTGCCATTAATTCATCAAAGTCAACATTTAAACCATCAAAGTCTGGTCCATCAACACAGGCAAACTTGATCTTACCATCAACAGTAACACGGCAGCATCCGCACATACCAGTACCATCAATCATGATTGGGTTAAGTGAAACCATTGTCTTAATATCTCTAGGCTTAGTTACTCCAACAACTGCCTTCATCATTACAACTGGTCCAATTGCAATAACTTCATCATACTTTTCACCCTTATCAAGTAAATCAGTTAATACATCAGTAACAAAACCTTTTGTACCTACAGAGCCATCATTTGTTGCGATATATACATTATCACAGAATTCTTTAAAACGATCTGCCCATAATACATACTGTTCTTCACGTCCACCAATGATTACATCAACCTTAGTACCAAGTTCTGCTAGTTTTCTTAACTGTGGGAATAATGGCGCACTACCCACACCACCAGCTACACCGATTACGTGATCCTTCTTTTCAAGATGAGTAGGGACACCAAGAGGACCTACGAAGTCAGTGATATAATCTCCTTCTTCTAACTTAGCAAGCTGTTTAGTAGAGTAACCTACAATCTGATAAATTATTGTGATTGTTTCCTTTTCTCTATCATAATCAGCAATTGTAAGAGGGATTCTTTCTCCATCTTCTCCTACACGTAAAATAATAAACTGACCTGGTTCGCATTTTCTTGCAACCATTGGCGCATGTACTTCCATTAACTGTACAACGTCATTAAGTACTTCTTTTTTTACAATCTTATACATATTCTCAATCCTTTCTGAATCTTATTTAATATTATCACATATTAGGTTTCTATTCAATGTCGCTTCATAGTAAATTAATGCGCTACCATGTGGTATTTTCAAGAATTGAGAGATTGTTGACAGATATAATTATTTGTGGTTTAGTTGTATGAAACAAGGAGAATATTTATGAGTAGAAGAGTTATATTTTTTGATATTGATGGTACTTTATCTACAGAAACAGACTTTACTGTTCCTGAAAGTACAAAGAAAGCAATCAAACTAGCTCAGGATAATGGACATATCCTGATGGTAAATACAGGACGTACTATTTGTATTATAGAAGATGTAATTAAAGAATTAGGATTAGATGGTTATATCTGTGGTTGTGGGACTAATATCTACTATCATGGTAAAGAAATCTATCATGCTAAACTTCCTTCAGAATTAAAGAAAGGAATTGTGAATAAAGCTATTGAATTAGATATTGATGCCGTATTAGAAGGTCCTGAATCTATTTATTTCCCTGAAACAATTAAGACAAAGACAGTTCAGGAAATCAAAGAACATTATAAAGATATTAAAGTAAATGTTCCTGTATATCACAAAGATGATGAACCTAATTTTGATAAGTTCACTGCATGGTATACACCAGAAGATGATATTGAATCATTTAAGGATGCATTTAAAGATGATTTAGAATATATCCAGCGTGCTGAAGACTTCATCGAAGTAGTTCCAAAAGATTGTTCTAAAGCAACAGGTATTCAAACATTTATTGATCTCATTGGTGCTTCTATTGATGATTGTATTTCTATTGGAGATTCTACAAATGATCTACCAATGTTGACTTATACTAAGGAATCAGTAGCTATGGGCAATTCTAATCCTGTTCTATTTGATTATGTAACGTATATTACAACTGACATTGAAGATGATGGTATCTACAATGCCTTAAAACACTTTAACGTCATCTAATCAAAAAGCAGCCCTTCTAGGCTGCTTTTTGAAATGATACGATTTTTTCTCCATGGAATGAGACTTGTCCCTTTTGTCCTTCTAGATATTCATGAGGTTTTGTTACTTTGAGTACAATTTCTTTACCAAGTTCTGATTCAAATATGATCTTATCTTCAAGGACTTCTTTTACAATCACATCTTCAGTGATGTAGTATCTTGTTAGGAACAAATATAAGAACAACAATAGTAGAAAAATAAAAAGCACAAGATTCACCTCTTTCTTATACAATTATTGTAACAGAAAAGATGTGTAATACTTGTGATTTTTTGACTTTAAAATAATTTTTTTTATGAATGGGATTTTCAATACAATATATAGAATCAGTACGCCGCTCATATTCAGAATGATATCATCTATATCTGCTGATCCAACCTTCCAAATATATTGAATGACTTCTACTCCTACAATCATAAATAAGAAAAAGAAGAAATAAGGTTGAAATGAACGCATTGGTTTAAATAAGACATATACAAAATACCCAAAAGGCATAAACAACATGACATTCCCAATCATATTCAGAATGATATTCTTAATAGGTAATGTATGTCTTGTATAAGCTGTGTAATAAAGAAATATTGTCTTTAATGGGCTGATATTCACACTACTTATAACTTTAACATGTCTTAATGCTGGATTAAGGAACAATTGATAAGTAAGATTTATAAGGTAGATGATGAATGCGATACTATGAAGTATATAAAACATTCTTCTTTTATTTTTTACTACATTTCTTGCACCATAAGCGTAACCCACCAAACCAATCATCTGAATAATAACAAGTACAAATGTCTGTGTAATAGAAAACTTGATTGTATAAGAAATGATATCTATTAATTGAATAATGAAAGCGACAGCTGCAATGAGCAAGAATATATAACGTTTATGTTTCATGACAGTGTCCTCCGACATGTCATTTTAATTTGTTCACTTGTGAGTGTCAATAAACAATACTATTTAACATAATTTAACACAAAAAAAGAGGAAAGCCGTAAGGATTTCCTCTTAGTGGTTTTAAGAATTATTTCTTAGCGAATGGAGATTCGTAATCGTAGATTGTTTCTAGGATAGCTTCCATATCTTTAACCATAGGCATTCTTGGGTTAGCAGGAGTACACTGGTCTTCGTATGCGTTCATAGCGATTCTATGTACTGATTCTTCCCAATCAGCTTTGCTGATGTTCTGTGACTTAACGTTTACAGCACCACCAACTTTTACCCATAACTTTTCAACAGCCTGTGCGAACATTTCAACACCTTCTGCATCAGTCTTTGGATGTAAGCCGATTAATTCTGCTAATTCTCTATATTTCTTATCTGCCTTATAGTCTTCGATCTTTGGCCAGATGTTTAACTTAGTTGGAACTGTACCATTGTATCTGATTACATGTGGTAATAACATACCGTTAGTACGTCCATGAGGAATATGCCATTCTCCACCGATCTTATGAGCTAATGAGTGGTTCATACCTAAGAATGCGTTAGCGAATGCCATACCTGCGATTGATGCAGCGTTATGCATCTTAATTCTAGCATCAGGATCACCTTCAAGTACTGACTTTTCAAGGTTTTCGAATACTAACTTAACAGCCTGTTTAGCCCAACCATCAGTGAAGTCAGAAGCTAAGATTGAAACATATGCTTCAATAGCATGAGTTAATACGTCGATACCAGTATCAGCAGCGATTCTTGGTGGCATAGACATAGCGAATTCAGGGTCAACAATTGCGATTGTTGGAGTTAAAGCGTAGTCAGTTAATGGATATTTCTTGTTTTCCTTAGTATCAGTGATAACTGCGAATGGAGTTACTTCTGAACCTGTACCTGAAGTAGTTGGGATACATACTAACTTAGCTTTCTTACCAAGTTCTGGGAACTTGAATGCTCTCTTTCTGATATCCATGAATTTCTGCTTGATGTCGTCGAAGTTAACTTCTGGATGTTCATACATTAACCACATAACTTTAGCAGCATCCATTGAAGATCCACCACCGATAGCGATGATTGTATCAGGCTGGAAGCTCTTCATGATTTCAAGACCCTTAAGAGTCATATCTAAAGATGGATCTGGTTCAACGTCGATGAATAAGTCAACGTCTACTTTGTTACGTCTTCTTCTGATAACATCTTCGATCTTTCCTACATAACCAAGGTCATACATACCTCTGTCTGTAACGATCATTGCTTTCTTCATTTCCTTCATATCTCTAAGATATCTGATTGAATTTCTTTCGAAATAAATCTTTGGAGGAAGTTTAACCCATTGCATATTGTTGTTACGTCTCCCTATTCTCTTAATATTTAGTAAGTTAATAGCACTTACGTTGTTTGATACTGAGTTATGACCATAAGAACCACAACCAAGTGTTAATGAAGGTAAGAATGCATTGTATACTGAACCGATACCACCGAATGTAGATGGAGCGTTTTCAATAATACGGATAGCTTTGATTCTCTTACCGAATGCTTTAGAAATTTCATGATTAGTAGTATGGATTGCAGCTGAATGTCCTAAACCGTTGAATTCAACAGTCTGAGCAGCCTTTTCAATACCATCTTCAGTAGAGTTTGCTTTGATCATACCTAATACTGGAGAAAGCTTTTCTCTAGTCATTGGTTCGTTAGGACCGATTTCCTTAACTTCGCAAACTAAGATTTGAACATCATCAGGTACTTTGAAACCAGCCTGTTCAGCAATCCAAGTAGCGTTCTTACCTGGAACGATGCTGTTTAATCTAGCTTCATTTACGTTTTCACTGTATGCTGTTGCACCGAACATGAACTGTTCAAGTTTCTTCTTTTCTTCTGCATTACAGAAATGTACATGATAACGACCAAGTTCTTTCTTGAATTCATCATAGATTTCGTGATCTACAACAACAACCTGTTCAGATGCACAAATCATACCGTTATCGAATGATTTTGATAAATAAATATCGTTTGCTGCCATTTTGATTTTACAAGACTTTTCTACGTATGCAGGAACGTTACCAGCACCTACACCTAAAGCAGGTTTACCACAAGAGTAAGCAGCCTTAACCATTGCGTTACCACCAGTAGCTAAGATAGTAGCAACACCTGGATGATTCATTAATGCACTAGTTGCATACATAGTTTTCATTGGTAACCACTGGATTACGTTCTTAGGAGCACCAGCTTTTACTGCAGCATCTAACATTACCTTAGCAGCCATAACTGAACAGTCATGAGCACCTGGGTGGAATGAGAAGATGATTGGGTTTCTAGTCTTCATAGCGATTAAAGACTTAAAGATAACTGTAGAAGTTGGGTTTGTTACTGGAACGATACCACAAACAACACCAACTGGTTCAGCAATTTCAGTGATACCAGTAAGTGGATCTTCACTAATAATACCTACAGTCTTTGTATGACGCATGTTGTTAGTAACATATTCACAAGCGAATAAGTTCTTAACAGCTTTGTCTTCAAATACACCACGGCCAGTTTCTTTTACTGCAGCTTCTGCAAGAACACCGTGCTTATCAAGACCAGCAACTGACATCTTTGCTACGATGTAGTCAACAGTTTCCTGGTCAAAACCTTCGAATTCGTCTAATGCTGTTAATGCGTTATTAACTAACTCATCAATGCAAGCATCAGTCTTTTCTTCTGTCCATTCTTCAACTTTCTTTTCGACTTTCTTATCAGCCATTTTTATATCCTCCATTGACCAAAATATTTCTTTTTCATATTTTGTAAGTTCACTATACATGACTTCTTGTGAAAAAACAAGCATACTTTTGTGAAAATTTACACAATTTGTAGAATGCATTTACTGAAAACGTTTGCAGTTTAGGGATATCCGATTAGGTGTTTTTTTGCTTAGTTTTTATCAAAAATTTAAATTATAATTATTTTTTATAGTGATAGATTACTCTCAAAATTGTGAACGTTTACTTTTAAAGTCTTTCACTAAATATTTCCACTGTCTTTAGTATATCTCTTGCAACATTCATCTTATCCTTAAATAAAGCACTCATACTACCAACTGACTTGAAAGGATCCTGCAATAAGACCTTCCTATCTTCAATGAAACCATTCTTCACAATATAATCTACAATCAATTCTACAAAGTGAATCTGTCTAGAATTCAAGCTCTGATCATCTAAGAAACGTGAGAACTCAGCCATAGCAGCTTCTCTATCTAGTCCTACAATCTTTCTAATTAATCTTGTGATAGGTGTATCACCAAAGTGTATTCGATAATCGTCTTTACTACCTAAGTCTATCCATAATAAGTTTTCTAGATGTTTCATTTCATCTGGAGTGATCACTTGATTATGTCTGAGCTTATAGATAGCTTCATCATCCTGATGCTCTTTTAAATAATGCTGGACTTTTTCTTTATAGTTCTCTAGTCCTTCATCATTATAGAAAGCATCATTCACCTTTGTTTCAATGATTTCATCAGTAAAGTGTGTATCTATAGGCTTTACCGGATCATCTTTTGTTAAGTACTTAATAAGTCCTCTAATCTTCTCACGTAATACTTCCAAATCAAAGTAATTGGCAGTTTTCCAATAATCAGGATCTTTTGCACATTTCAAATATTCAGCATTTCTTGCAATATCAGGAGTTGCTTGTTTTTTATAAAGTTCATTTGCGATGGCAATGACATTGTTGATAACTGAAGTAGCATTATAATGATTTAAATAAGCCATCTCAATCATATACATCTGTCTGTCAAAGAATTTAGCTTGTGTATCTTCGTCATGAATCACAACAAGTGAAGATAATTCATCCTTGATATAGTGTGTATCCATTTCATTGAGATTTCTCCAGTTATCTGGATTTTTATATTGGTGTACATACTTCAAACGCAATTTTACATTAAAACTATCTTCATCGAGTGCTTGAATATGACCTGACATTTCTTTGATCTGTTTGTTGATTTCATCAACATAATCCTGGTCTGTTGCATTCTGTTCAAGTGCATAAAGAATATCAACACGCAACTTATAAATACGTTGAGAAAGTGATTCTACAATACCAGATTTTTCAGCATTCTTGTTTACTCTGAAATATTCCATATTTCCTAGGTAATCAAATATTAAGAATTCTTTCTTGTCGTCTCCTGGACCAAACAAATCTTTTCTAAGTCTTGTACCTCGTCCAATCATCTGCCAGAACTTCGATTTACTTCTTACCTTCTTAAAAAACACAAGATTAACGATATCTGGTACATCTATACCTGTATCTAGCATATCTACACTAATAGCTATTTGAGGATAACTGTCTGTTTTACTGAATCGATCTATCGCATTTTGTACATATTTTGTATTGAATGTAACAACTTCAGCGAGCTTCCCTTTATATTCAGGATAGAGTACATCAAATCTTTCCTTGATCTTATGTGCGTGATCTTGATTAGCAGCGAATATAATAGTTTTACCTATCTTATCTCCTCCTTCGATTTTAATACCATGTTCCATTAATTCTCTGATTACAGTATCAATTGTATCTAAATTAAAGATAAATTTGTTTAGTAGAGATGATTCGATTGTATCAACATCAGGGAAAAGTGTATCAAATTCTTCCTTCTCCTCTTCCGATAAATCATCATAGCAAATACCTTCTTCTAAGAACTTTAGTTTTGTTTCATAAGAATGGTAACTGACTAAATATTTATCTTTTACAGCTTTTTCATATTCATAAGCATATGTAGGAACACCTGTCTCTAAGTCAAATATAGAATATGTATTCATACTTATACTGTCTTTAGGTGTTGCAGTCAAACCTATGAGTAAGGCATCAAAGTAATCAAATATATCTTTATACCTGTTATATATACTACGATGACTTTCATCAAGAATAATGAGATCAAAGTGTCCTGGTGTAAATAAACGATTTCCATCTTTTCTTCTTGTTTCATCAATCGCATTCATCATTGTAGGATATGTACTAAAGATCATCCTTGATACTTCTGGATCATCTTTATTTTCACAAAGGTTACATGTAGTCAAAGATGGCAAAAGGTTTACAAAGCTTTTCTTTGCCTGTCTGACTAATGCAGTACGATCAGCAAGGAATAAAATGTTCTTTGCCCAATCTGCTTTAGTGAGTACATCTACTAAACTTATCGCAACACGTGTTTTACCACTCCCTGTTGCCATAACAAGTAATGCTTTACGACTTCCCTTTTCAAAGTCTTCACATGTTCTTACAATAGCTTCTTTCTGGTAATAACGGTTTGTGATGGCATCTTGTATAACAGGTTTAGAAATACTTCTACGAGTATCTCTTCTATCAATAAGTAACTGTATCTCATCCTGAGAGAAGATAGAAGAAATCCTTCTATCCGGATACATCATGTCATCCCAAAGAAATGTTTCATAACCATTTGTATAGAATATAACAGGTCTTAATCCATATTCCTTTTCAATGCAATCTGCATAAAGCTTAGCCTGATTACGTCCAATACGAGGATTTGCACTTGTTTTTTTAGCTTCTATAACAGCAATAATCTTTCCAGTTCTACCACGTAATATATAATCTACATAACCATCTTGAGACTCTGTTGGCATATGATGTACAGGGAATTCTACTTGTACATTTGTATCAAAGTCCCATCCAGCTTCTTTAAGTTGCAGATCAATAACAAGTTTTCTTGTCTGCCATTCAAGAGCATTATTAACATCAATATACTCAACAGCTTTCTCTTCTTTTCTCTTAGCAGCGCCTTGTTTTCTTAATTCCACATTTTCAGCAATAACTCTAGCAAGTTCTTCTTTTTGTTTTGCTTCTTTTTCTTTTTGTTTAGTAAGAATCTCTCTGATCTGTTCTTTAAGATCCTTATTCACAAACATATGTGTTTGATCAGGTAACTTAGCAGGATCAAATTTAGGTAACTGTTCCTGGTAATTTATTCCATATGAATAATTAATCCAGCTAATAAGTCTATAGAGATTATTCAAAGCAAGTACTGCTTCTTCTCTATTCACCTTAGCATTTGTATGCGTTGCATAGTTACCCAATTTAACTATATATTTAATACCTTCATAAACATCATTAGGAACAATTTGTTTAAATGTGTATTCATTAACTAACGCACTTAGATTATCTCTATATGGCATCTGTAAGTCTATATCGTTCTTATACATGTAATGAACTGCTTGTTCTAATGCACGTCTTGTAAGCATTGCACAGGATGAAGGTGATACCATAAGTCCTTTTTCTGCTTCTATACATATTTCAGCAAAATCCTGAAACTCTTTTTTTTCTTTAAAAATGTAAAGTTCAATAGTACCATCTCCTTTATGTTTCTATTATATCCTAAAAAAGAACTTTATTGGGAATAATTGTGGTTACATTATCTATTTAACTTAGAGAATGGTATACTTTAGCTATATTCTATGGAGGTGATTTTATGGATTCAAATCAACATAATGAATTATTGGAATTACTTGAGAAGTCTGAGGAGGATGTTAGAAATGGCAGAGTAGCACCTATAGAGGATACTTTTAAAGAATTGAGAGATATGTTAGGTAGTGGTGATTAGCAGCTAAGGCTGCTTTTTTATTATAAAAATCAAATAACCCCATTATAACAACCTTTCACACGTTAATTCTATAAAATTACTTATTCATTTCTCATAATACGTAACCAACTACTATTAAATCACTCTAATTAAACATCTATTACATCAAACTCATCAAATGATTTTCTTGAACTTGGATTACATAACGCTGTGTCCTGTAATGACTTTTTCAAATTATCACAGCAAGGTTTAAATGATAAATAAGTTATTCCTCCACCAACAACACCACCAACTACAGGAATTGCTTTTCTAAAGAAACCAGCAAAAACCTGTTTAGTCATACACACACTAAACCATCTTGAGATTTTCTTTACAATAGGATAGAAAGTACCTTTTGTTAGTGCTTTTTGTAATAGTTTTTTCTCTACTCCTTTTCCTAACGCATTAGAAAGTATCTTAATACTTGCAACTGAGCCCTCCACTCCATACATTACACCCAAACATAAAGTAATAAGATTCATAGTCTCGTCATCAATATTCACACCATTTTCAACATTTATTTCAGGAAAACCATACAGATATAACAATTTCTGTATAGCTCTTAGCATATACCCATAATATTGAGCAATATCTGTTGGCAATGTAGCAACCATAGCAACTCCACCAGGAGCACCCAATGCTAAGGAAATACCACTTACACAATTTCTTTCATATTGGATTACTTGATCTGCTATATTATCAATTTCTTCAACTGTTATACCTGCATGTGCTGGATTGAACTTTACTGCGTCTTGAATAACATCATTTGCATAGTTTTTCATAAATTGCTTTCTCAAAAATTCTTCTCGATCAATATGCACACCCGGTATTCTTAGTCCAAGAACAATTATATCTTCAGTATCCACTCTTCCATCTTTATTAATATCTAAAGCATCAAATACTTTATCCTTAGAATCAAAAACAATATCTTTGCCTTTTGAAACAGCCTTTTTAACTTCATTTCCTGTATTTTCAATAACATTCTTCATTTCAAATTTATTCATTGTAAATACCCCCATAAATAATATTCATATAATAATTTTAGCACGTTATGTTTATGAATTGAGATTTTATTGATACATTGACATATAATCACAACTAATATAATAAAAGCCATGAATCGTTCAATAGTAACTTAATTTGTTTTATTGCTAATAGTTCACGTAACCTTGATTTATCGATTTCTTGTACGAATGATGCGAACTGGTTTTGGAGTTCTAGAGGGGGAATCATTAGAATTATTTTATTCATGGTAGAAATAGGTAATTGTGGTTGCGCTGAACCACTAGCAATTTTTTCTTTTATATCACTTAATTTCATTTTAAACAATTCTATAAAATAAATTTCATTGAGTATACTTCTATTCATTCTTAATATAACCATTCCAGAATTAATTCTAATATTTTCATACGGAACATTTTTTGAATAATATGCTAAATTACCTACAGTTCCTCGAGTTGTAAGAACTACATCTCCTCTCGATAATTTTCCATTTCGTAAAGCATCATCTTTCTCTCTTGTAATAAAGTTACAATTCTCAAAATCAAATCCTTTTTGAGTTACATTTTTTGCATTTAAAAACAAGCAATAACCATCATCGAGAATTTCCTCTGATTTAGGATAGTTCTTTCCTCTATCACCATCAATAATATCACATATATCTGTCATTGGCTGAACTGGAAATTGACAAGAATTAATAACCGGATCCCCAAACATCTCCACAAATCGGGCTCTAACTGCTTCATCCAACAAAGTTAATTTCTTATTATAGTCCTCTATCAGAAGTTCACACTTTTCTAATACTTTAACAACTTCTTCTTGTCGAACTTCGTCTTTTTCATACTCAATTATAAAATTACCCAAATCAGATTTTTTTATATTAGGCATACAAGCTCCAGATCTAATCCTAAACAGTCTTTCTTGTTGACTTTTTAATGCATAATATAAATATTTGCTGTTTTTAGGACCATCATACAAGTAATAACAATGAGCTCCACACCAAAATGCATCGTTCATATAATTCACATATCCAGAAGAATTTCCACCTTCAGATATTGTTACTGTGTTTTCAGAAACATTAAACTCATTCCATTTACCAGAAGGATTTATTCCACCATTTAAATATGAATATGCACCATCATCGATTAGATTTTTCCCATTGATTTGAGTTCCTTTTGAGAATTTGGTAATATCTTTTAACTTAACTCTCATTCACCCCACAAATGCAGATTTGCATTTAACCATAAAATCAGGATTTATAGAGACCTTCCCCTCTCAATTATTTACACTATCAAGCCACAAACTTTCTATGTGATTCCTTTACATTATTCTGATTAACCATAGCATAATGCATAGTAGTATCTATTTGTGAATGGCCTAATAAACTCTGTACCTGTTCAATAGGCATTCCCTTATCTATAGCTCTAGTAGCTACTGTTCTTCTAAACTTATGTGGATGTACTCTATGAATACCTAAACGTCTACCTAAATTCCTTAATCTTATCTCTACACCACTAATCTGTAACCTATTAAAAGGTTTATCTAAAGAGACGAATAATGCTGGATTATCGTCTGTTCGGCTCTTTAGATAATTCTTTAAGTGTATTTTTGTTCTTGCATCAAAGTATACAGGTCTTTCTTTATTCCCCTTACCAAAAACAACACATTCTCTATTCTCAAAATCTATATCTTCTATATTGATATTCACTAGTTCCCCTACTCTCATACCTGTAGAAGCCAACAAATCAATAATAGCCAAGTCTCTTAAATTATCACAACTATCTCTTAAACACTCTAAAGACTCATCAGATAAAGTTTCTTTAATCACCTTATCTGTTTTTATCTTGTGAATCCTCTTCATAGGACTCTTAAGAATATAGTTTTCTTCTTCTAGCCAAGAGAAGAAACTACTTAGGTTTCTTCTTATATTATCAATACTTACCTTAGAACAATTGTTTATCTTCTGATAATCAGTAAGATATGTTCTTAAATGATCTGTAGTCATATGTGTAAAATGTATATCTGTTCTATTCTCCAACATCACTAAAGTAGACTTATAGTATTGAGTTGTTCTTTTTGAACATCCTTCTATCTCTTTGGATGCAATAAACTTGTCTATGAGTTCCATATTAGAATATTCAAAAATATCCTGAATACTATCTTCTTGCATAATAAAAGTTACGTTATCCAGACAAGACTTTAATGTTCTATGTAACATTTCCATCTGTGCATTGTCTAGATAACGTAACAATTTCTGTTCAATTTCTTTAATAATAGTTTCTTTCATGTTGATAACCTCCGTTACCAACATCATCTACACCCTATTAAACAAATTTATTCAATTATATTAACCAAAATACTCTTGCATTAAGCTATCAAATAGTTCTTGTGATGCTTCTAATGACTTCTGTATTCGAGACCTTGATTTATCGATTTCTTGTACGAATGATGCGAACTGGTTCTGGAGTTCTAGAGGGGGAACCACTCCTTTTAACGATTTTATTTTACCTTGAAATAGGTTAGCTTGTGACGAAGCTGTTTTTGATTTATTTATCTGATTCTGCAAATAATCAGAAGTAATCATATATTCTGCAAAAACAGGATTTATATTTGATTTAAATCTCAGCAAAGCAATACTTCTAACCATTTGAAATTTGATATTCTTTGGAACAATACAACATCTACCTATAGATCCAGAACAAGAAATCAGCACATCACCCTCTTTAGGAATTATCCTACGAGAAATTCTATCAAATTCATCACAATCTATAAAATCTACATCTTCTAATGACAATTGATGATTCAAAACATTACGAGCAGATAACAAATAAATACCCTGTGTTGTACGTTTTGGAGTAGCATGTTCACCATCAGTTATCAATTCCGTTAATTCATCTAACTTATAATATTTCCAACCTTTATCATTAATTCTAAGATCCCCAAACATCTCCACAAATCGGGCTTTGACTAGTTCATCTAATAAGTCTAATTGTTTTTGATACTTCTCAATTATTCCCTTCAAACTAGTAAGTCTATATGCAACTTCCTTTTGATAATCTAAATCAGGATACGGAATAACAACATTATCAAAATCTTTCTTCGTAATGTGTTTCATTGTAGCTCCATGTGTCTTTAAAGACATCTTGTCTAAATTATATTCAACAGCATACATGAAATAGAATTTGTCAATTTCAACTTTATCAAAAACAACCTTAAAGATATGTTGATTTAATAATGCTTTACCATGATTCCAAAGATAAACACCTAAACTAGCAGACCAAGAAATCAATACATCTCCATCATTTAACTCTACTTTTTTAGGATAATCTCCGTTGTAATATCCCAAATCATATGCATTACCAGTGAGATCTTGTATTCTGATTATAGGCAATCCTTCACTACCTCTCTGTTCTGGCTTAAATGCATAACCATTTATATAAGTAGCGATATCTCCAAGTTTTTTATACTCCACACTTACCATACAAATGCAGATTTATCACCCACATTTAACTCCTTTCTAGTCCTTCAATAAAGACTTTAATTCCTCAATACTCTCTTCTATCTCTTTATTAAGTGCTTCAATATCACCTAATATCTCATGAGTAGGACGATACTCAACCTTCTCATAAACAATCTCTTTATACTTATTAATAGAAAGATCATAATCATTCTCTGCAATCTCTTCCTTAGGTACAAAGAAACTCTGTTCAGTTCTCTTTCTATCCTTTTCTTCATCTAAATGTTCATATCTATGAATAATATCAGGAATATCATTCTCTTCTACTGCTGAACGTTTATCATCTAATGAATAACCATCAGCTTTCATATCATAAAACCAAACATTATCAGTACCACCTGTAGTTGTCTTAGTAAATACTAATATAGCTGTAGATACACCTGCATATGGTTTAAATACACCACTAGGCATAGAAATAACTGCATGTAACTGGTTATTCTCTACTAGTTCTTTTCTAATACTCTTATGCGCTTTACTAGAACCAAATAATACACCATCAGGTACGATACATGCACATCTACCACCAACCTGTAATGAACGTAAGAATAACGCAATAAAGAGTAATTCTGTCTTCTTAGTCTTACATACAGATAATAAGTTTTCTGCGACTACCTCATAGTCTAATGACCCCTTGAATGGTGGATTTGCAAGGATTAAAGAGTACTTATTTTCATCAATATTCTGCTGTGAAAGACTATCTCTATATTCTATTTGCGGATTATCTACATTATGAGAAATAAGGTTCATCGCCCCAATTCTGAGCATTGTAGAATCCATATCAAAACCATTAAACATCTTATTATTAAAATGTTCATTTCGTTTTTCATCTAAGAATAGTTCTTGATGTTTTTCTCTTAAGTATTCTTCAGCGCCAATAAGGAACCCTGCAGTACCCATAGCTGGATCACATATTGTATCTGTAGGTACAGGTTTTACAAGATTCACCATCATATTAATGATATGTCTAGGTGTTCTAAACTGTCCATTTGTACCAGAAGTTGCAAGTTTATTTAATAAGTATTCATATAAATCACCTTTTACATCTGCTTCTTCTGTATTTAATCCTTCTATTCCTGTAACTACTTTCTGTAGTAGATTTGGTGTAGGAATCTTAAAAATGGCATCTCTCATAAATCTTGCATATGAAGATTCACCATCACCTTTTAAATTCTTAATGAATGGGAATAATTCATCATTCATGATTTGATACATCTTATCAGCACTACCAATATCTTTAAAATGATGCCATCTTAAATATGGTTTATCTTTAGGGAATAAACCTTCATAATCCATTCCAAATAATTCAGCATCTGCTTCATTCTTT
>OFMC01001034.1_pt1 | contig 23925 bp, 19 predicted proteins | sample 1541271 | NCBI WGS metagenome assembly OFMC01 (sample SAMN04209252, study PRJEB22552) | human gut metagenome | biome: gut; material: feces | host: Homo sapiens | place: USA: Oklahoma | reverse complement strand
TTCGTTTTATTATTTGTAATTTTTTCAAGTTTTGAAATTCACAAAAAACATCATACAAAGCAAAAAGCAGCTATGCCAAACGACATAACTGCTTTTTATATTGTGTATGAAAGGGTTAGGGAAATAAGCCTTTCGTCTTGCTGTTAAAATATATTGAATTACTTTTTCTCGATTGAATCGGTCTTGTAGATGAAGTCAACCTTACCGTCCATATCATCGGAAATACCGCTGTAATTGTTGTACTTCTTTGATGCTTTCTGAACAGCCTTGAAACGGTCGATAATATCCTTGACATCACCGTTTGCGGCATCAACAATGCTGTCAATGCCCTCTTCTTTGAACTTCTTCATACCCTTGGACAATGTCATTGCACCGTCATTGAGCTGTTGTACACCGTCAACAAGTGTTTTGCCGCCGTTCTTAAGCGTTGCAATGCCGTCAAGAAGTGTTGTTGTACCGTTTGAAAGTGAGCCTGTGCCGTTTTTGAGAGTCTTTACACCGCTCTTAAGGCTTGATGTGCCGTCCTTGAGGGTTGAAGTACCGCTCTTGAGTTCGCTTGTGCCGCTCTTAAGACTTGAAGAACCGTTCTTGAGCTGACCGGCACCGCTTACAAGTGAACCTGTGCCGTCCTTGAGTGTGTATGTGCCGGCGAGAATCTGCTGAGCGCCCTTGTTAGCCTGATCAACACCCGCTGTGTATGAAAGCACACCCTGATAGAATGTGTTGTAGCTGTCAAGCTGAGTTTTGAGAGCCTGAAGTGACTTTCTGCCTGCCTGAGCTTTTGCAACACCTGCCTGAATCTGACTCTGAACCTCTTCGCTGTTCATATTTGTTTCGATAAGGCTCTGAATCTGTGCCTCTGTATTGCTGTCAATTGCAGTCTGAACCGCAGATGAACTCATTTGTGTAGAAACTGCAGTAGAAACCTGAGCCTGAACTTCTTCGCTGACCTGACCTGCGGCAACAGCGGCATCATATTGATCTGCCGTCATACCAAGACCTGCGGCTGCGAGAACCTGTTCAGTAACAGACTTTCTTACTTTTGCCTCAACGGCAGTTCTGATAACATCCTTCTGGCTGTTTACAGTTGCCGTTACTGTTTCGAGTGCTGTATTGTAAGCGAGTTTCTGAGCATTTTCATCGCTGAGTGATGAAATAAGTCCTTCAAGAACGCTGTCATAGTTTTTAATTGTAAGCTTGTCGGCTGTAAGACCTGCGGCGGCAATCTGAGTGTCGGCAGTTGAAAGAAGTGTGTTAAATACCTGTTCTGCACCGCTGTTTAGAGTTGCGCTGTTGGATGAAAGCTTGCCGAGACCGCCCGCAAGTGTTGCAACATAACTGCTAAGACTTGCCGCACCGTTGTCAACCTGTGACGCACCGCCTGCAAGTGTTGCAAGACCGCTGTCAAGCTGTGATGCACCGCCATCAAGTTGTGACGCACCGTTTTTGAGCTTTGACGCACCGTCATCAAGCGTTTTTGCACCGCTTGAAAGACCGTCTGCACCGCTGTCAAGTTTTTTTGCACCGCTGTTTACCTGTTCTGCACCGTCATAAAGCTTGTCAATACCTTCAATGAGTGTGCCTGACTTGTCAAGAAGTGTGCCGATACCGTCATAAAGCTGCGAAGAACCGTCAACAAGCTGTTCTGCGGCGTCTTCGAGTTCATCAAGAGAATCCTTAAGCTCGTCAACCTTATCGTCAACCTTTGAAAAATCAACATCGTTGAAAATATCGTTCATTGCAACTGTCATTGTTGTTGAAAGCTCAAAGTCGGTTGTGTCTGCTGTGATTTCAACATAATCAGGGATTTCCATTTCATCCTTGTCAATGTCAAGGCTGTCCTGCATACCCGGAAGAGCAAAACCGGCAACGATTGTTCTTGTACCGTCATTGATAGCCTTGCCGTTTGAAACCTCAACATTTTTGAATTTGTCATCGTCAAGAATCATACCCGAAAGCATAAGGAACGGAACATTAACTTCTTCTGTCTTGCCGTTAATCTTAACCTTTTCCTTCTGTGTGTTTTCATAGTCAATGCGGATTGTAACCTTGCCGCTCTTGCCTGCAATTTCATCGGCAGAAACAGTTTTGCCGTTGAGCTTGTAGCTTAATTTGAGCTTTACGGGAAGTTCGGTTGTGCCTGTTCCCTGATAGTAGATGTCATCGCCATTTGCAGCCCACTCATAAGCATTGTCTTCGTTTACCGTGTATGTTTCGTCACCCTTAACATTTTTAACATCCTTGAGCTTTGAAACATCCTTAACCTTGCCTTTTGTATCTACACCCTTGAGCCAGTCGCTTACAATGATTTTCTTAGCCGCACCGCTTGCGTCGGCAATAACATAAACGGTTTCATTTTTACTGAGCTTTTTGAGAGCCTCTTTAGTTGTGCTTGCCTTCTTAACAGCCTCAACCGTACTTTCTGTCTGAACACCGAGAGCCTGTGCAGTATTGTCTGCACCGGCGGAATAAGCGGCAACGCCTACTCCGCTGCAAAGAATTGTAAGTGCAAGCGCGCCCGAAAGAGCGCCCTTAATGTAGTTTTTATTTAAAAATTTGTGATTATTATTTTTGTTAGTCTTTTTCATTATACAGCAGCCTCCGAAATTGATGTTTTTTTCGGCTTAAAACCGAGAGTTGTCTTTGCAATTACCTTGTCGAACAGCATAAACATTGCCGGCAAAATAAGCGTTACGCAGAACATACTGATGACAGCGCCTCTTGCAAGGAGCTTACAGATTGATGAAATAAGGTCAACATCCGAGTAGAATGCGACGCCGATTGTAGCGGCAAAGAGTCCCATTGCACTAACGATAATTGACGGAATTGAAGTTTCAAGAGCCGTAATAACCGAGGTGCGTTTATCGTTTCCGAGATACCTTTCCTTCTTATATCGTGTCGTCATCAAAATTGCGTAGTCAACCGTTGCGCCAAGCTGAATTGTACTTATACAGATAGGTGTGATGAACGGGAGCGACTCGCCCATAAGATGCGGAATACCGAGGTTGATAAAGATTGCAAGCTCAATAACCGCAACAAGAATAATCGGAAGTGTGATACTCTTTTCAACAATCGCAATGATAATGAAGATTGCAACAATAGAAATTGCATTTACAACCTGAAAGTCAACTGTCGTGATGTTTACAAGGTCGTTTGTACAAGCGGCTTCACCGATGAGAAGTCCGTTTTTATCATACTTTGTAATGATTTTATTCAACTCATCAATCTGCTTTGCCATAGGATCTGTGGCTGTTTTGTACTCAGAGTTGATAATCATAAGCTCCCATTTATCATTTTTGAGAACGCTTGTGATTGAATCTGGAAGAACATCTTCCGGAACAAGCGAACCTACAACGCTTTCAAGACCGAGAACATATTTTACGCCGTCAACCTTTTCAAGCTCGTTTGTCATATTTCTTGCGTCCTTTGCAGAAAGCGAAGAATCAACAAGAACCATATGTGTTGTACCGACACCGAATTTATCTTTAAGCTTTGTGTTGGCAATTACATTTGCCATATCTTCGGGAAGACTTTCCGACAAATCGTAGTAAATCTCATTGTTCGTCTGGCTGTATGCCGAATAGAACGGATAAATAAGAGCCGCAAACATTACGAGAAATACGGGGAAAATTTTAACAAGTCCCGTTGCAAGCTTCTTTGTTGACGGAATAAGCGACTTGTGCATTGTCTTTTCAAGAGGCTTGTCAAGAACAAGAATGAGTGACGGAAGAACCGTTACACAGGAGATAACACCGAGGATAACACCCTTTGCCATTACAATACCGAGGTCAAGACCGAGTGTGAATGTCATAAAGCAAAGTGCGATAAAGCCTGCAACCGTTGTGATTGAACTTCCGATTACGGAACGGACGGTTTCGTGAATTGCAACAGCCATTGCCTGCTTGTGGTTTTCACAAATGCCCTTTTGTTCTTCGTAGCTGTGCCACAGGAAGATTGAGTAGTCCATTGTTACCGCAAGCTGAAGAACTGCCGCCAACGCTTTGGTAATGAATGAAACCTCACCCATAAAGTAGTTACTGCCCATATTTACGAGGATAGCAACCGCTATACTTGCAAGGAACACAAACGGGATAATCCAGTTATCCATAAAGATCATCATTGCAATTACCGCAAGGACAACAGCGATTGCAACATAAGTCATTTCCTGTTCCTCAAACATATCCTTCATATCCGTAATCATTGCCGACATACCCGAAACAAAGCATTGTTTACCGGCAACCGAACGGATTTCTTCGATAGCGTTCATTGTTTCATCAGCTGATGTTGAGGTATCGAAGAATACCGCCATCATTGTTGCATTTCCCGAATTGAACGCATCATAAATTTTGTCGGGCAACATTTCCTTTGGAATTGAGATGTCGGCAAAATCGTCATACCAAAGAACCGTATCAACATGGTCAATTTCTTTGATTTTTTCCTCTGTTGCCGCAACATCCTTATCATCCATATTCTCAAAGATGAGGAATGAAAAAGCACCCTTTCCAAAGTCATCAAGCAGATAATCCTGACCCTTGATTGTGTCGAGGTTATCGGGAAGATAACTAAGAATGTCGTAATTAACCCTTGTAAATGCCATTCCCAAGGCTGACGGAATCATCAGCGCAACGGCAAGTATAAGGATTACGAAACGGCTTTTAACAACCGCTTTCCCTAACTTCATATTTCATACTCCTTCATATATGATTTGCAGACTGCACTCTGCATTCAAAGGAACGATCCGAGAGGTGAACCGTATTTCCTTTGTCCGTAATATATTCTATTACGACTTTGTTAAAATTTAAACAGACACAAAAAATGCCGTGTCAGGAATTTAGACACGGCAATAAATTTGTACGGAAATCAGACATTTTGTTAAATTCGTCTGCATTTCAGACACGTAAGCAAGCGCAAATATTCATTTTTAACCAATAAAACAGCAATCAGGCATTGATTTTGGCACATCTGTCCAATGCCGACTCCATTGAACCCTCAAACAGCTCACAAATGCGTTTCATCTTAATTCTGAGGTCATATTTCATACCTCCGCCGAGCCAGTCGATAATAAAACCGACAAGCTGACACTTGTAATACATAATCATTGCGTCAAGGTCATCTTCGGCAATATTTTTTGTAATTTCAAGCTTGTCAAAATAGCTTTTTATAGCGTGAGTACAAATCCTGTTGAGATACACATCAAATGTAGTTCTGTTCGCAGAATTGTAAATGTGCTGTATCACCGACTTGTTAGAAAAAGCATAGTCAATTACAGAAATCAGGCTTTCATAAACAGAAGTATTGTTGTCGGTTTCGGTCGCAACAAATCTGTCAGCCTCTTCAACGAGAATTTCCTCAAGAAGCGACGGAATGTCGTCAAAATGGTAGTAGAAAGAATTACGGTTAATTCCGCATTCTTCAACAATTTCCTTGACTGTAATTTTATTCAACGGCTTTTTATTCAAAAGCGAAATAAAGGTCGCCTTGATAGCCGCCTTGGTAAATGTCGGCATAGTGTCCCCCCTGAAAATTGCAAAACATCCGTGTGCAGACGGATATTTCCGTTCCGAATTTTTTCATACACAATATATGCAGCCGATTGCTGCACTAATCAAAGTAAATTGTATCACAATTATTTAAAAATAGCAATAACAAGCATATTAACAAAATCAGGGGTTTGTTTTGTATTTCCTATGTAAAAAAGCCCCGAAATTGATGTTACCCCCCAAAAAAAGTCAGACCAAAAATCTAATGATTTTGGAGGTTGGTTCAAAATCGTGGCTTTATAGTTATAAAGTGATAAATTCAATATCTTTCGGAAAATCATTTTGCACACTGCAAAGGCTGATTTCATAATCCGAAAATTTGTATTGTTTCATATAATATTCGATTTGATTTTCAGAGAATTTTCCGCTGCTGACATCAACACTTTTTGCGCCACGGTGAAATCCGTCACCCATACATTTTAGGAGTGCCTCTTTTTTTGTCCACAATTCAAAAAATGTGCCAAGCCTGTCAAAAGCGTTGCCGAGCAATTTCATCTCGTTGTCGCAGAAAACAATTTTGCCGAGCCTTATGCCCTTGAGAAATCGAATTTCTTCAATATCACAACCGACTTCGGAATCCGACAACGCAAAAAGCACATAGCTTCCGCTGTGCGAAATATTGAAACAAAGCCCGTTGTCACATTCGGGCTTGCCGAATTCATTCACGGTGATTTTTGCACCGTCAAGAAATCTGTTCATAAACAAACCGCCTGCAATGCAACGCAGTTTATCGTCAGCTCTGCGGCATCTTTGAACACGCTCCGCCCTTTCGGGAGAAAGCTCACCGACTCTGTCAAAAGAAATTTTGCGGATATCGGTTATAAAAAGCCGTGTTTTCATATCAATAGCCACGGAGTGCGTCAAGCGAATCATCGGACATAATCCAATCGTTCACATCAATTTCCGTAAAATCGGTTTTATCGTTTCTGACAATAACCTTGTCAATACCTGCGTTGATAACCATACGCTTGCACATTGCACACGAAGATGTGTTCTGAACATACTCACCGTTTGACATCTCCTTGCCGACAAGATAAAGCGTTGCGCCAATCATCTGTTCTCTTGAAGCGTGGATAATAGCGTTTGCCTCGGCGTGAACGCTTCTGCAAAGTTCATAACGCTCGCCACGGGGAATGTTGCGTTCCTGACGGATACAAAATCCCAAATCACAGCAATTTTTTCTGCCTCTCGGAGCGCCTGTATATCCTGTTGAAACAATCTGGTCGTTGTTCACAATAATCGCACCAAAATTTCTGCGCAGGCAAGTTCCCCTTTCAAGCACAGTTTCGGCAATGTCAAGATAATAATTAATTTTGTCAATTCTGTCCATATAAAAACACCGTCCGTTATCATAATTTCAAATTCGGTCAAGTATATTTTAGAGTAGTCGAAAGCAGTATCAGCCTTTGAGCTTTTCAACACAATCTCTGCATACATATTTTCCGCCGAATGCAATCAGATTATCAAGAGTATTGCAAAAAACACACTTGCTCTCTGCCTTTTTTATCGTAACGCACTCATCGTCAGCCTCAATGTGAAGAATGTCACCCGGCTTAATGTTGAGGTGGTTGCGGATATCCTTTGATATTACAATTCTGCCTGCTTTATCAATTTCCCTAAAGTTTGTATAAATCATTTTAATTCACCATAATCCCTATTTTTTAATTCACCATAATCCCTATTTTTTAATTCACCATAATCCCTATTTTTACCTATACTACCATTTTTCGGGATTTTTGTCAACGATTTTATTAAATAATTTGATTACAAAAATGACAATATTGTACATTTTGTCGTTAATTGCAGCAAAAGGAGTAAAAATGCTGAATTATATCTGGAGCGGACTCATTGCCGTGAGCGTATTGTGTGCGTTGTTTATGGGCAACACCGCCGACATTTCAAACGCACTCATCGAAAGCGGAGCGTCATCAATACAGCTTATTCTCACAATGGCAGGCATAATCTGCCTTTGGTCGGGAATTATGAAAATCGCAGTTGAAAGCGGTTTGACAAACATTTTTGCAAAAATCTTTGCACCGTTGCTCCGTCCGCTTTTTCCGAGGCTTGATAAAAAAAGTGACGCCTTTCAAAGCATCACTATGAATATCAGTGCAAATCTGCTCGGACTCGGCAATGCCGCAACACCTTTCGGACTAAAAGCAATGGAACAGCTGCACACGCTCAATGACCGCCGTGACATTGCGAGCAACGAAATGGTTGTTTTTGTAGTTATGAACACAGCGTCACTCCAGCTGTTACCCACAACGCTTGCCGCACTCCGCCAATCCTACGGAAGCTCTGCGCCTTTTGAAATTATCGTTCCCGTCTGGATAAGCTCTGCGTGTGCGTTGACGGTGGCATTGCTGATTGCCTGTACGCTGAATATCAGGCAAGGCAAAATTTGAGAAATGTGGTGAGCAAATGGAATTTGTAATGCCTGCATTTGCGTGTATTGTTGTGGTATTCGGGCTGATAAAAAAAGTACCCGTATTCGATGTGTTCATCTCGGGTGCAAAAGAGGGAGTAAAGCTTTTGTACAACATTGCTCCTACAATTATGGGACTTGTGTTTGCCGTTGACCTTTTGCAGTCAAGCGGAGCAATTGACGCAATATGCGCACTGATTCAGCCGACAGCAGAATTTTTGGGGTTTCCGAAAGAAATCGTTCCGCTCGTACTCCTCCGCCCCGTTTCGGGAAGCGGTTCAACCGCACTCCTCACAGCCCTTTACAAAACCTGCGGTCCCGACAGCTTTGCGGGCAGAACAGCCTCCGTACTCGCAGGTTCAAGCGAAACAACATTCTACGCAATCGCAATGTACTTTGGCTGTATCCGTGTCAAAAAAATTCGCCACACCCTCTTTGCCGCCATAACCGCCGACCTAACCGCCGCAATCATGAGTGTTATAACGGTCAGATTGTGGTTTAATATGTAATATAAAAATAAGTTTTTGATTTATTTTCTTTTCTGCGGCTTTTTTATCATGCCGGTTATGGGCTTTAGGGTCTTTGACTTGTAATAATGTTCTATAATGCGAGCGCGAAAGCAGCGCATCTGATTGTCTACATACTATGTAGATAATTTCAGGAAAGGGGGCTGTGAAAAAATAAAGTTTAAGACTTCATTCTTCGCAGCTCCACACAGTCACCTTCCTCGCGGAAGGTGACCTTATTGTGCCAAACTTAGGTGCGTGCTATGTCTGATTTCAATCCACACCTTCCTCGTGGAAGGTGACCTACACCTACACAGTCAGATGTCTTAATAAGAGCAAATTTCAATCCACACCTTCCTTACGGAAGGTGACGGCATAACTTTTTGGAAAAACGGTTCAGAGGTTGATTTCAATCCACACCTTAATAATTTTTACACACGGCACAAGATACTGTATCGGCAACATCTGCGCCTCATCAAAAATAATTACGCTGTCGGAAATATTATGCAATTTTCTGCTTTTTGAGGGCTTGTTGCTGAATAAGGATTCAAAAAACTGAACCGCAGTCGTCACTATAACCGGAGCGTCCCAGTTTTCGCAGGCAAGTTGTTGTCTTTGAACCGTTTCTGACGAAGTTTTTTTAGGATCAAAAGTAACATTGGAATGGTGTTCAACAACATTTTCTGTGCCGAGTGCGTCCTTAAAAACGGCGGCATTTTGCTCAATAATGCTCGTGTAAGGAATTACATAAATCACACGCTTTCGCTTGTGCTTGTCCTGAACCGCATAATTCAGTGCAAAAGCAAGCGAAGATATCGTCTTTCCGCCGCCTGTAGGGACTGTAAGTGACAAAAGATTTTCGTCGCTGTCTTTGGCGGCTATACATTGCTTTTGAATTTCAGAACGAAGTATATTCAGTTCTTTTGTAGGTGTTCCCCATTTGGCAGTATAAGCATTAAGTCTTTCAAGCAAAACAGGGATATCATCATATCTTCCACGGCTAACCGTATCGTCAAGCATAAAACGCTCAGTGCATATAAAATCCGAGTCAACAAGGCAGGAAAACAGCATATGTATCAAAAACGCATTTTTAAATTCATCGGTTTTTAAGACTTCGGGAACAATTTGCTTTTCAAAATCAGGCTGTTCGGTTTCCCACGCAGAATAATTTTCAATGCTTTTGTCATTTACTTTTCCGAGAAATGTACCGGAGTCAGGCATATCACAACTGCTTCCAAAATCAGGCAATCCTCCGTGATGACCCGAAATGCAAAACGCTGACATAACCAATTTATGTTTACATGCGGTTATTGCACCTGCCGTTGAATGATTTACGGTAATATTTTCGCCGTTGATACGCCTTTGAAATTTTTCGCTGTATTTGCCTATATCGTGAAGTTTACCCATTTCATAAGCAATTTTTTCATAACCAAAACTTTTTGCAAATTCAGCCGCCATTTCGGCAGTTTGATTAAGATGATCAATCAACAATTCTTCTTTTCCGTCCGTATCATTTCGTTTATGTGCCAAATATCGCAAAAGCATCACTCCCAAAGATAATTATAACACTATTATATCACTTATTTGGTTATTTTCAATAGTATTTACGGTTATTTTTGAATACTATTAGTATGTATTTAGGCTTTATAATAAATTTTTTAGTGCTTACAAATCAAACTTATGTGTGTTTAATTATTGTTGTAATGCATTTTTAACCTTCTTCCGTTACCTTCCCGTTTTTTTGGGTATCCCAAATATTGAAATTAAGCTGCATTAACAAAGGGCGGATATCGCAAAATACGGTATCCGCCCTTTTCTATATTAAAACATCCTCAGCAATAAGCCGAATGGGGCTTTAGTCAGCGTGCTTTATCAGCAGCCGCAGCCACAGCTGTTGTTGTCACAACCACAGCCGCCGTTATTTCCGCCGCAGCAGCAGAGAACGATGATAAGAAGAATAATCCATGAGCAGCAGCCGTTGCCGTTACCAAAGTTACACATACGCTTACCTCCTTTCGTTTACACTACATATTATTGTGAAAGGAGAAATGTGTGACATCAAAAAAATGACGGCTGCGAAAATCTTCGTAACCGTCATCAATTGTAATGATTTAATTAAACATTGAACCTGAAAAGAACGACATCGCCGTCTTTCATAACATAGTCCTTGCCCTCACTGCGGACAAGACCTTTTTCTTTTGCGGCTGTCATACTTCCGCAGGCGATAAGGTCGTCATATGCGATAACCTCGGCTCTGATAAATCCACGCTCAAAATCCGAGTGAATTTTGCCCGCTGCCTGAGGTGCTTTTGTTCCTTTTTTGATTGTCCATGCACGAACCTCCTGTTTGCCTGCCGTAAGGTAGGAGATAAGTCCGAGAAGTGCGTAACATTCCTTGATAAGTCTGTCAAGACCGCTTTCTTCAAGTCCCATATCGGCAAGGAACATTTCCTTTTCTTCCTTGTCCATTTCAACGATTTCTTCTTCAATCTGAGCGCAGATGGGAAGAACGCCGGCGTGCTCCTCGGCGGCAATCTTCTGAACAGCCTTGTAGCCCTCGTTTGAGTCGATGCCGTTTGAGAAATCCTCGTCACTCATATTTGCGGCATAGATAACAGGCTTGTTTGTGAGAAGAGCAACCTCTGAAAGAATTGCTTTTTCGTCATCGTCACATTCAACGCTTCTTGCAGGCTTGCCCTCGTTGAGTGCGTCAAGAACTCTTTCAAAAAGGTCGATGTCTTTCTGATACTTTTTATCGCCCTTGAGCATTTTCTTTGTCTTGTCAATTCTGCGTTCGAGCATTTCAACATCGGAGAGAATAAGCTCAAGATTGATTGTTTCAATGTCACGGGCAGGGTCGATGTTGCCTTCAACATGGATAATGTCGTCGTTTTCAAAGCAACGGACAACATGAACGATAGCGTCACATTCACGGATGTTTGAAAGGAACTTGTTGCCGAGTCCCTCGCCCTTTGACGCACCCTTTACAAGACCTGCGATATCAACAAATTCAATTGACGCAGGAGTATATTTGTCAGGATCATACATTTCCGCAAGTTTATCAAGTCTTTTGTCCGGAACTGCAACAACACCGATATTCGGTTCAATTGTGCAGAAAGGATAGTTTGCACTCTGAGCGCCTGCGTCTGTAATTGCGTTAAAAAGTGTACTTTTGCCGACATTTGGAAGTCCGACGATTCCGAGTTTCATTTATTTTCACCTCAAATAATATTCGGGCAATACTTGCCTATTTTCACTGAATATTGTATTATTATATCGTATGGATACTTACTCTGTCAATTCACAGACGAGTAATGCACACTTTGTTAAGTATATCACATAAAATTGCTTTAAACAATAAGAAAGGAAATTTTTATGAGCGAAATAAATACATATTCTGTAACAATTAAGGTTGAAGAAGAAAATCTTGCCGTTTCAATGGGCAGCGGCAGTCTTTGTGTGCTTGCAACTCCGTGCGTTGTGGCTCTTATGGAAAATGCCGCCGCAGCTCTTGCAGACAAGGTTCTTGACAACGAAGAACTTACAACTGTCGGCACGATGATTTCAATTGAGCACACAAGCCCCACTCCCCTCGGTGCTGAGGTTACGGCAACAGCCGTTCTCAAAAGCGTTGACGGCAGAATGTTTAATTTTGAAGTTTTTGCCGAAGATAAAAAGGGTGAAATTGCAAGAGGCACTCACACAAGAGTAAGCGTAAAATCAGAAAAATTTCAGATGAAGGCGGACAGCAAGTTTGATGAATAAGTACAAATATTATCTGTTTGACCTTGACGGCACAATCAGCGAGAGCGCATTGGGCATAAGAGAGTCACTTGAAAACGCAATTAAAAGTATGGGCAAGCCGTTGCCGAATCTTGACGATTACACATTGTACATCGGACCGCCACTGCTCGATACATTCCGCAATATCTGCCGTTTCAATGAGGAAGAATCGGCAAGAGGCGTTGAAATTTACCGTGAATACTACAACACCAAGGGCAAGCTTGTGAACAAGCTTTATGACGGCATTGACAGGGTTCTTGCAGAGCTTAAAAACAGCGGTGCAAAGCTTGCCGTGTGTTCGTCAAAGTATGAAAAGTTTGCCGAAGAAATTACAGAACTTCTCGGTGTGCATGATATGTTTGACGCAATCTGCGGTTCAACACTTGACGGCAGCAGAAAAGATAAAAAAGACCTCATTCCGTATGCTGTTGAAAGATTGGGCGGCAGTCTTGAAAATGACAGAAAAGATACCGTTATGATTGGCGACACTTGGTTTGACACAAAGGGTGCAAGACTTTGCGGTGTTGATTTTGTCGGTGTTGAATACGGCTACGGCGACCTTGAAAGCATGAAAAAAGAGGGCGGCAGGGTGTTTGTGAAAACTACGGCTGAACTCTTGGATGTTCTTACAAAGTAAATAATTTGAAATCGGACATACGGAATTATCCGAAGATTTTTCGCATACATTTTATCAGAAAATAAAATATGCGGAGGATTTACAATGTTCGTTTTTAATTTAAAAATTAAGGCTAAAAAAACGGTAATTTTGGCGGCGGTGCTGTCCGTAACAGCGGCAATAATATGTACAGCCGTCACGGTTGCAATAAATTCACGGTTGCCCGATACAGCCGTAAGTGATAAGACGGGGGAGTATTCTCTTGTGCTTAATGACGGTGAGGAGAAAAAATTCCTTGAACAGTTCGGAATTGAAACCGCCGATGCAAAGCCTGAGAAACGCTCGGTTGTAATTCCGTCGGATTTTAATGAATATTACGAGGAATACAACGAACTTCAGAAGAAAATCGGACTTGACCTCGGAAAATTCAAGGGCAAAGAAGTTACGGAGATTACCGTTTCCCTGGAAAAGCCAAAGGATAACAATGCCGTTTTGCTTGTTTACAAAAACAGGGTAATCGGCGGACACATTACAAACGGAGAATACGGCAGTAAAAATCTGCCGCTTGTTGAATGAGATGGAAAGACTTGATAAGCTTATTTCGTCACAAAGAGCCGACGGCAGAAAAGAGGTTCAAAAGCTGATTAAAAGCGGTGCGGTTCTTGTGAACGGAAAAATCTGCAAAAAGCCTGATACAAAGGTTGACCCCGACAAGGATGAAATTGTTGTGGACGGACAGGCTTTGAATTACAGCAAATACATATATATAATGATGAACAAGCCTGCGGGGGTTGTTTCGGCAACCGAGGACAGGCAGTTTAAAACTGTTATTGACATTATCCCCGAGGATATGAAACGAAAGGGACTTTTTCCCGTCGGCAGACTTGACCGTGATACGGAGGGACTGCTTCTTATTACAGATGACGGTGACTTTGCGCACAGCATAACCTCGCCTAAAAAGCATGTGGACAAGAAATATATTGCGCAGCTTGACGGAGAAATCACAGAAGATACCGTAAAGGCTTTTTCTGACGGAATTGAGTTCTCTGACGGTACGAAGTGCCGCAGTGCCGTGCTTGAATGTGACGAAAATGATAAAAAAACAGGAATTGTCACAATTTGTGAGGGTAAATATCATCAGGTTAAAAAAATGTTTTTGTGTTGTGGATTAAAAGTTGTGCATCTTCAACGAATTTCAATAGGCGGTTTGTATCTTGATAGCAATTTGCACATAGGTGAGTGCAAATTGTTGACGGATTTGGATAAAAAGTCGGTCTTTATCGGCAATATACACTAAAAAATGCATCTGAATTTTATCCTGTGTCAGTTTTAAATAAAATAATGCATATATCTTTGGTCAATTTCGGTATGGTCAAATTGTGCGAAAAGTGGTATATTATTGTAGTAATAAAGCTAAGGACTTTATAGTTATCGACTAATTGGAGGTTTATACACAATGGCAAATGTTTCATTAAGACATGTTTACAAGATTTATGACGGCGGTGTAACTGCTGTTACAGACTTCAACCTTGAGATTGCCGACAAAGAATTTATCATTCTCGTTGGTCCTTCAGGCTGCGGTAAATCAACAACTCTCAGAATGATTGCAGGACTTGAGGATATTTCAAAGGGTGAGCTTTATATCGGCGATACACTCGCAAACGATGTTGCACCTAAGGACAGAGATATTGCGATGGTATTCCAGAACTATGCTCTTTATCCTCATATGACAGTATATGATAATATGGCATTCGGTCTTAAACTCCGTAAGTTCCCTAAGGAAGATATTAAGAGAAGAGTTGAAGAGGCTGCAAGAATCCTCGGTATCGAGCAGTATCTTGACAGAAAGCCAAAAGCTCTTTCAGGCGGTCAGAGACAGCGTGTTGCTCTCGGTCGTGCTATCGTTCGTAACCCGAAGGTATTCCTTCTTGACGAACCGCTTTCAAACCTTGACGCTAAGCTCCGTGCTCAGATGAGAACAGAGATTTCAAAAATTTATCAGCGTCTTGGCACAACATTCATCTATGTAACCCATGACCAGACAGAGGCTATGACAATGGGTACAAGAATTGTTGTTATGAAAGACGGTTTCATTCAGCAGGTTGATACTCCTCAGCATCTTTATGATATGCCTTGCAATATGTTTGTTGCCGGATTTATCGGTTCACCTCAGATGAACTTCATCAACGCTGTTCTCTCTAAGAACGGCGGCAAGTATACTCTTGATTTTGACAAGTATCATGTTCCTGTTCCGGAGTCAAAGGTCAATGCTGACCTCGACAACTATGTTGGCAAGGAAGTTGTTTTCGGTATCCGTCCTGAGCATGTTCACGATGAGCCTGAAGAAATTGCTAAGGCTGAGTGCCTTCTCAAAGCCAATGTTGATGTTACCGAGCTTATGGGCGCTGAGATTTATCTCTATGTAAACATCAACGGTACACCTATTACAGCTCGTGTTGAACCGACTTCAACAGCTAAGCCGGGCGACGACATTGAGATTGCTTTCGACCTCAGCAAACTCCACATCTTTGATAAGGACACTGAGAAAACAATTACAAACTGATTATAATTTAATTTGTATTTCACGGCGGAGCGTTATGCTCCGCCGTTTCGGCTTTTTAGGAAATTCTATTTTAACGGATTTTGGCAAAATATGCTCTGCTTTTTTACTTTTTATTTACAGGCTCTTTTTCTGCTCCAACTTTTATTATAGAGCCTTATTGTATAGCCTTTTTAAGTTCGTTTTACTGTGATGAATGAACAATTTTTCGTATTTTGTCACAAAATCAACACAATGTTGTGATATATTAAAAAAGTAATAAAGTTATGTAACAATTGTTTAATTTTGCTTTCAAAACTGTAACTTGTTGCTGATTATGCAAATTCTCTAAAAAAATTCAAGAAAAATTGTAAATAGAGGTTGATTTTTTTCTCGTTTTTGTGTAATATGTATATGAGACAGATTGTATTTTATTGAACTCTTTTACAATCACAATATATAACTGCGGAGAAAACGAGGTAAAAATTTATGTCAAACAGATTATTTCAAGGTATTGTACACCAGATGAAAGACGCAATCGACAGAACGATTGGCGTAATTGACGAGACTTCGGTTGTTATTGCCTGCTCCGAGCTTGGAAAAATCGGCGAGGTAAACGAGAGCGTTAATTCCGAAACACTCAGCTCAACAGCACCGTTTGTTGTGAACGGCTATACATACAGATCTTTCGGCAGCAATGCAAAGTATGATTATGCAGTATTTGTTCAGGGTACCGATGAGTATGCTCAGAAGTATGCTCAGCTTTTGTCGGTTTCTTTTGCAAGCATCAAGCAGTATTATGACGAAAAGTATGATCGTTCAAACTTTATTAAGAATGTTATTCTTGACAACATTCTTCCGGGTGACATTTACCTTAAAGCAAGAGAGCTTCACTTTAACAGCGAGGTTTCCCGTGTTTGCCTGCTTATTAAAATTGTTTCAAAAACAGATGTTTCCGCTTATGATATAATTCAGAACCTTTTCCCGGACAAGTCAAAGGACTTTGTTATCAACATTAACGAGGTTGAAATTGCACTTGTTAAGGAAATCAAGCCTGACACAGAGAGCCGTGACCTTGAAAAGTTGGCAAGCTCGATTTCAGACACACTTTCGAGCGAGTTCTACACGCATTGCGTTGTCGGTATCGGTACAACGGTTACAGGCATAAAGGATCTTGCAAGAAGCTTTAAGGAGGCACAGTCGGCGCTTGAGGTTGCAAAGGTATTTGATACAGACCGTACAATCGTAAGCTATGATAACCTCGGCATTGCCCGTCTTATCTATCAGCTTCCCACGACCTTATGCGAGATGTTCCTCAAGGAAGTTTTCAAGCGTGGTTCAATTGAAAGCCTTGATCAGGAAACTCTCTTTACAATTCAAAGATTTTTTGAAAACAACCTTAATGTTTCCGAAACATCAAGAAAGCTTTTTGTACACAGAAACACTCTTGTGTACAGACTTGAAAAAATTAAAAAGCTCACAGGTCTTGACCTTCGTGAGTTTGAGGATGCAATTGTGTTCAAGGTAGCTCTTATGGTTAAGAAATACCTCAACGCAAGTCCTACAAAATACTGATTTAGTTAAAGTGTGCCCGAGCATAGTGCGTTCGCTGTGCTCTGGGCGTTTTGACTTTTTATGAGTATTTGTACAATAACTACAAAACAAAGGTGACTTTATGATTGATTTTATAAATGTGTCTAAAACATACCCTAACGGCACTCATGCTCTCTACGGTATTACGCTGAGTATTGATAAGGGCGAGTTTGTATTTATTGTCGGTGCATCGGGCGCAGGCAAAAGTACATTTCTTAAACTCATTATGCATGAGGAAACTCCGACATCGGGCAAAATCGTTATCAACGACACTGATGTTACAAAGCTGAAAAGGAGCAAGGTTCCTTATATGCGCCGTCATATGGGCATTGTTTTTCAGGATTTCAGACTTATTGACAAGATGAATGTTTTCGACAATGTTGCGTTTGCGATGCGTGCTGTCGGAAAACCTTCGGCAGTAATTAAAAAGCGTGTTCCGTATGTGCTTGAGCTTGTCGGTCTTAAAGACAAGATGAAAAACAGACCGAGTGAGCTTTCGGGCGGTGAACAGCAGCGTGTAAGCCTTGCAAGAGCCCTTGTGAATAACCCCGAAATTATTATTGCCGATGAGCCGACAGGTAATGTTGACCCCGAGATGTCACACGAAATCATTGAGCTTCTCAATGAAATTAACGCAACAGGCACAACCGTTATTGTTGTAACGCATGAACATGACCTTGTTCGTGAGTTTGACAGACGAGTTGTTGTTCTTGACCACGGAAAAATTAAGAGCGACACCAAGGATTTGTTTGTTAAAGATGACTATACTGACGATTACGGTGATGACAGCGGTGAAGAAGAAAATACACCGGATTATCCCGAAAACGCAGTGGTTGTTCCGGAATAATGCGTTTGCGCAAATAGGATTTTGAAAGGATTTTTGATATGACCGGATTTGGTTATTTGGCAAAAGAAGGTTTCAAAAATGTGTGGAACAACCGTATTATGAGTATCGCTTCTGTCTGCGTACTTATAAGCTGTCTTGTTCTCACAGGTGCGGCGGCACTTTTTTCATTGAATGTTGACAAGGTTGTTGAATCTGTCGGCAAGTCAAATGAAACCTCTGTATACATTAAAGACGGATATTCACAGCTTGAGGCTGTTTATGTAGGAAAAGCAATTGAAAAGCTTGACAATGTTGAGTCTGCAACCTTCCTTTCAAAGGAGGATGCGATAAAGCAGTATAAATCAACCCTTGGCGACGACCTTTTTGCCGAGATGAAAGGCAGAAACAAACTTCCTGATTCATTTATTGTAGTGATGAAGGATTTGTCAAAGTACGATGAAACTATTGCACAAATCAAGAAAATTGACGGTGTTGACAGTTTCAGCAGTCACCGTGAGCTTGCAAAAAAGCTTACGGACATCAGCAATCTTGTAAATATGATTTGCGTTGCAGTTGTGTGTGCTTTGACAATCATTTCAATCTTTATCATCGCCAACACAATCCGTGCAACAATGTACTCACGAAGATTTGAAATCAGCATTATGAAATCGGTTGGCGCAACGAATTCGTTTGTCCGCTGGCCTTTCCTTATTGAAGGTATGATAATCGGACTTATTTCCGCAATTCTTTCAACAGGTGCAATTGCAATTCTCTATGAGACTGCACAGGCTCTTGTTTATCAGATCGTTCCGATTGATTTCATTCCGATTAACAATGTCATCTGGATTACAGGCGGCTTGTTTGCAGTTGCGGGTGTTGTTATCGGCTTCTTCGGCAGCTTTATCTCAATAAGAAAATACCTTAAAATGGAAGGTAATGAAATACTCGGTTGGTAATCCCGACAGAAATCTTAAAGGAGGAGATTACAATGAACAAATTAAAAAGAATTTTATGTGCAATGCTCTGCGTATGTATGATTTCAATTCCTATGGCAATTCCGACTGTTGTTTCTGCTGAGGACAGCATCTCAGACCTTGAACAACAGCTTCAGCAGCTTGAACAGGAAAATCAGAAGTATCAGAAGATTCTTGATGATACAAAGTCTGACATCGCAGAAAAGGAAGAATACAAGAGCGCCCTTGTAAGCAAGGTTCAGGTTCTTGATGAAAAAATTGCAGTAACCCGTGAGAAAATTTCAAGCCTTAACGATGATATTAAGGAAAAGCAGGACGCTTATGACAAGGGACTTTCGGAAGTTGAGGATCAGTTTGACGCACTTGCAAACAGACTCAGAATTCTCTATATGTCGGGCAACGCAACAGACCTTGAAATCATTTTCGGTGCAAAGGATTTTTCTGACCTTATTGATAAGATGGAGCTTGTAAAGAACCTTGCAAACAGCGACAAGGAGCTTATCAGCGAAATCCAGACAAAGCTGGACGAGCTCAGCACCCAGAAGGAATCCCTTGAGGCCGACAAGAAAGACCTTGAAACTCAGCAGTCGTCATTGAAGTCGGATCAGGACGAGTTTAATAAACTCATTTCAGATAATGACGAGATTCTTAAAAATCTGTACGCATCAAATTCCAAGGCGCAAAATTCTCTTGAAAGTGCGGCTTTGAAGAGTGATGAGATTGAATCCAAAATCAGCGAGTACTATGCCGCTCAGAAGGCTGCTGCGGAACAGGCTGCTCAGGCTGCCCAGAGTTCAAGCAGTTCATCAGGCGGCTCTTCAGGCAGTTCTTCAAGCAGTTCATCAAGCGGCTCAAGCAGTTCTGGTTCATCAAGCTCAGGTTCATCATCTGTAATTGTTCCGTCGGGTTCGGGCTTTGCATGGCCTACACCGGGCTTTGTAAGCCGTTCATCTGAATGGTTTGAGGACAGAGAAGTTTATAACCACGGCGGAATTGATATTGCCGGCGCAGGCATTATGGGAACTCCTGTTGTTGCGGCTGCCAACGGTACTGTTATCGCAACCAACAGCAGTTGTACACACAACTGGGGCAAGAGCTACAGCTGCGGCTGTGGCGGCGGTTATGGTAACTATGTAATGATCAGCCACGCGGGCGGTAAGATGACAGTTTACGGTCACCTTACAAGTCTTACAGTAAGTACAGGTCAGTCTGTTTCAAGAGGACAGATTATCGGCTATGTCGGTTCAACAGGTAACTCAACAGGACCTCACCTCCACTACGAATGCCGTCTTAACGGTGTAAGATACAACCCGATGTCTGAGTATCCGTACATGTGATAATTTCTTTGATACATACACAATTTGATAATTAATTTAAAAGCCTTCGCATATACTTAAATAAGTAAATATGCGGAGGTTTTTGTTTTGATTACTTCATTGAATGTTGTGTTTCCCGAAAAGTGCGGGAAAATAAGGGGATTTTTTAACAGGCTGAGAGGGGACAAGGTGTGCGTTGAAATCAAGAGGGCAAGGGGCGTAAGCGTAAAACAGCTTACATACATCTGTCGCAGACAAAAGGTCAATCTCAATAAAATTGACAGGGCAATCGGCAGTCAGCGCACAAGACTTTTGTGTTGCGAAGAAATGACTTTCCCAAATGACAGCGGTTACAAGCGTTTTTACTCGCCGTTTTTTTCGGCAAGACTTTGTACCAATATGGCGCTTTATGCCCTCAGCAAATTTGACGCTCCCGAAAGGCTGACGGTCGGAATTTATGACCCCGACGCTCAATGCACCGACCTTGTTTCATTTGTGTTGAAATATACGGGCAATGCCTGTATTATCACAGACAACGAAGATGTGTTCTATGATGAGCTGAATACCATTGCCGAAGAAACAGGTGCGTGTGCCGTTGTTACTCATCACCGTGAACAGCTTTCAAATTGTGACCTTGTCATTGCACCGTTTAAAATTGAAGAAAATCTGCCTGTAAGAAATGATGCGGTCATCCTCACAAACGGCAGACCAAAGGAAAATATAAAGGGCTTTGTGTATTTTCGCTATTGCTTTAAAATGCCGAACGGTTTCGCACTTTTGCGGCCTGATGGATTGTCTGAGGAATACTTCTGCTCAGCACTCTACACACTCGGTTCACAGTACGAACTCGGTTCAATTGTCCCCGATTTGTGCCGTAACGACAATGAGGCGCAGACAGTGAAATCTCTTTGCAGTTATCTTGCCCGTTTTGCTTGACATTCAGCATGAAAAAATCTATAATAAACCTATATGCAATTTTTTGCTATGTAAAGAATTTTATACCGCATACACAAGCCGTGTGTGTGCGGTATTAACTGAAAGGAACGATATAAAATGGCAGCTAAACCAACAATGCTTACTGCGGAAGGTCTTAAAAATCTTGAAGAGGAACTTGCAGAATTAAAAAATGTCAAGCGTAAAGAAATTGCAGAGAAAATCAAGGTAGCCCGTTCCTATGGCGACTTGTCCGAGAACAGTGAATATGATGATGCAAAGAACGAGCAGGCTATTATGGAGGCAAGAATCGCTACTATCGAGTCTATCCTCAAAACTGCTCAGATTATTGATGAGTCCGAAACATCTAACGATAAGGTACACCTCACTTCTGTTGTTACAATCGAAATGGTTGGCACAGACAGACAGATGACATACAAAATTGTTGGTTCGGGTTCTAACGAAACAAATCCCGCACAGGGCAAAATTTCAGACGAATCACCTGTCGGCAAGGCTCTTATGGACAGATGTGTCGGTGATGTTGTTGAGGTTGAAACTCCCGGCGGCGTAAAGGCATTTAAGATTCTTGAAATCTCAAAGTAATTTGTTTATCTATTGAATTTTTGCTGACGGATTCTGCTTTTGCAATCCGTCAGATTTATTGATGTTGAAAAGAGAGGAATGATTGGAAATGAGTCAGAAGCCACAGCAGACCGGCACAAGCGATGTTATCAAGGTCAGATACGAAAAGCTTGCTGCCCTCAAAGAAGCAGGCAGAGATCCGTTTGTAATTACAACAAGTGCCCGTGATGTTCTCACGGAAACAATTAAAAACAATTTTGAAGAGTACGAAAACAAAGATGTATGCGTTGCAGGCCGTTTGCTTTCAAAAAGAGGCAAGGGCAAGGTTTCGTTTATGGACCTTTGGGATCGTTCGGGCAAAATCCAGATTTTTGCAAAATTTGACGATCTCGGTGAAGAAGAATACGGTTTCCTTAAAAAGTGGGATATCGGCGATATCGTTGAAGTAAAGGGCTTTGTTTTCAAAACGCAAATGGGCGAAATTTCTGTTCATGCAAAAGAGGTTAAGCTCCTTTCCAAATCACTCAAGCCCCTCCCCGAAAAGTATCACGGTCTTACAAATACAGACCTTCGTTACCGTCAGCGTTATGTTGACCTTATTATGAATCCCGAGGTAAAGGATACCTTTGTAAAGCGTTCAAAAATTATCGGCAGTATCCGCCGCTACCTTGACAATCAGGGCTTTATGGAGGTTGAAACTCCTATGCTCGTTGCAAATGCCGGCGGTGCGTCGGCTCGTCCGTTCCTTACTCACTTCAACGCTCTTGACGAGGATTTAAAGCTCAGAATTTCTCTTGAACTTTACCTCAAAAGACTTATCGTAGGCGGACTTGAAAAGGTTTACGAAATCGGCAGAGTATTCCGTAACGAGGGTGTTGACACCCGTCACAACCCTGAGTTTACTCTTATGGAGCTTTATCAGGCATATACCGACTACAACGGTATGATGGATCTTACCGAAAACCTCTATCGCCATGTTGCACAGGAGGTTCTCGGCACAACAACAATCACATACAACGGCATTGAAATGGATCTTGGCAAGCCGTTTGAGAGAATTACAATGCTTGACGCTGTTAAGAAGTATTCAGGCGTTGATTTCAACGAAATTCATTCTGATGAAGAGGCTAAGGCAATTGCTAAGGAAAAGGGTGTTGAGTTTGAAGAACGCCACAAGAAGGGCGACATCCTCAACCTTTTCTTTGAAGAATTTGCAGAAGAGCATATGATTCAGCCTACTTTCGTTATGGACCATCCGATTGAGATTTCTCCGCTTACAAAGAAGAAACCCGAAAATCCCGATTATGTTGAGAGATTCGAGTTCTTTATGAACGGCTGGGAAATGGCTAATGCGTATTCGGAGCTTAACGATCCGATTGACCAGAGAGAGCGTTTTAAGGCTCAGGAGGCACTTCTCGCACAGGGCGATGATGAGGCTAACACAACCGATGAGGATTTCCTCAACGCACTTGAAATCGGTATGCCTCCGACAGGTGGTATCGGCTTTGGTATCGACAGAATGTGTATGCTCCTCACAGATTCAGCCGCAATCCGTGATGTTCTCCTCTTCCCGACTATGAAGAGCCTTGATTCCGACAAGAAGCCGTCGGGTATTCCGAAAACCAAGGACGCTGTTGTTGAAGAAAAGATTGACTTCTCAAAGGTAAAAGTTGAGCCTTTGTTTGAAGAATATGTTGATTTTGAAACATTCTCAAAGTCAGATTTCCGTGCAGTAAAGGTTAAGGCTTGCGAGGCTGTTAAGAAGTCGAAGAAGCTTTTACAGTTCACTCTTGATGACGGCACAGGCACAGACCGCACAATTTTAAGCGGTATCCACGCTTATTATGAGCCTGAAGAGCTGATTGGAAAGACTCTTATCGCTATCACAAATCTTCCGCCGAGAGCAATGATGGGCATTGACTCCTGCGGTATGCTCCTCAGCGCAGTTCACGAAGAAGAAGGCGAAGAAAAGCTTCACCTCCTCATGGTAGATAACCATATCCCCGCAGGTGCAAAGCTCTATTAAGAAGTACCGTTTTACCCTACAAAACGGGATGTACTTCATTTGCGAAAAAGCTCTGAAAATACACAAATACACCAAATTTACACCAAATGGTGCTTGAAACGGTGCAGAGCCTTAAAAATCGCATAATTTTCAAGATATATGGGCAATTCCAATCGGGATTGCCCATTTTCAGAAAGAAAAAGACAAATCGGAATTTGAGAAGGTAAGTGAATGGGATACCATGGAGGAATATGATAATGTCGAAAGATGAGTATTTGATAACCGATACG
>OFMC01001032.1_pt1 | contig 23954 bp, 24 predicted proteins | sample 1541271 | NCBI WGS metagenome assembly OFMC01 (sample SAMN04209252, study PRJEB22552) | human gut metagenome | biome: gut; material: feces | host: Homo sapiens | place: USA: Oklahoma | reverse complement strand
CTTCAGAATGGACTTTGATATATGATACAGCATGGCTTCTGCATCCCGAACCTCCTTAATAAATACATCTTTTGTCATAACTTTGTCTTCTCCTTTTGTCCAGCCGGATTACTACTCATGTTTACTTTTACACTAATTAGATGCATCGGAAAGGAAATCGGTTCTCATAAAAGTATTTTTTTCCGTTGCCTCTTCCATTGCCAACGAAATATCCACTTTTTTTATTCTCTATTCTGTTTGTGTTTGTGTTTTTTATGTAATTCCGTAATATATTCCTCAAGCTTCTCTTTGTCTTGCTCTCCACAAGCAACTAAACCAAAATACTGCTTAGATCGATCCTATATGCTTTCGCTGTTTTCTGACCCAGTTTCTCTGTATATGTGCAATAATTCCAGAAACGGTGCTAATTTATCCGGTAGTTTCATTTTTACTCTCTTACGTTTTTACATTCTCCGTATTATACTACCATTTCACCAGAATATTTTCAGAAATTTTACAAACAAAAAGATGGACATAAGCAAGATCATACATGACAGAAGCACTCCTTGCATTGCCAATCAGATCCGGATTCGGATATTCATCAACGATGGATAGCAGGTTGTGTTTTGTATCCCAGCTGTCACAAGGGATGATGACATGATCTTTGCTGTGAAATTCAGGCATAACCTGCCGGATCATGGAGGCTGCCAGTTCCAGTTTAGATTCTTTTTTCTGCCACATACGATAGCCAAGAGGAACGGAAAGATAAGATACTTTATCCCTATTCCAGACAGGTACGCAGAGCATGACACTCACAAAGCAGTGTCCATTCAGATAGTTGGAACCGTTGTGTGCAGCATGGTCAAACAGTTTTGAAACATTTTCAAATTTTGTGCCAAATTTAGATACCATCGTATCATCCACGCACAGAAATACAGGCTGCGTCTGCAATGAATCCGGTATCAGCTTCAAAGTAATCCTGACAGTGGTATTCATAAATCTGGAATAATCAACCTTTGCATAGGAACATACATAATAAAATACATTCAGTGATTTCTCCGTTATTCCGGATAAAAAATGCTGATACAGAAACCGGATGGAATGTGCAGATTCTAAGGTCAGTATGGATAATATCAGCAGAAATAAGGTATCTGCTGTCGGAACAGAAAAAGTTTCAAAATAAATCAAAAAATATTGATGAAGTCTACCAATCAGTGTTTTTTCGTTGTATAATGTTTTTGTCGTACAGGGTCACTTTCCTTTGTAATGTTTTGGGTCAAATTCTACCCCGATGATGTGCAGAAAGTTTTGTTTGCCAGAACGTTCGGCTGTGTCATCGCTTCGGCATCTTGATCAGCTGTACCTCAGGTAAATGGAGAAGAGAAGCTTAACTTGAGCATGGTAAGCGATGAGATCAAAAGCAAAACGATGTCCTGTCTGTGGTGGTGCTATGAAACAGCAGTTCATTGGATTAAGACATTGCAAATGCGGTATCAGTTGGAAGATATCCGGACAAAGGGTGATATATCCAGTAGAATAGTATAAGAAGGTATGATGGTATGAAGATATTAGTAATTCCTGATGTTCATCTTAAACCGCAGATGTTTAAACAGGCTACAGCTCTTATGCATCAGGGAATTGCTGATCGAGCGGTATGTCTGATGGACATCCCTGATGATTGGGACAAGCAATATAATGTCGGACTTTATGAAGAAACTTATGATGAGGCTATTCGGTTTGCAAAAGCATTTCCGGAAACAGCCTGGTGCTACGGGAATCACGATTTGAGTTATCTGTGGCATTGTCTGGAGAGCGGTTATAGCTCCATGGCCTCAATGACAGTGCAAAGAAAGTTGTTGGATTTGCGAGAGGCTGTTCCAGAAGATAATCCCATTAAATATGTTCAGAGAATAGACAATGTTCTCTTTTCTCATGGAGGCGTACTGAATTTCTTTGTAGAGGAATATGTTCCGCGGGCAAAATATAATGATGTGGATGCTGTGCTAGAGACGATTAATCAGCTCGGAAGAATCGAGATGTGGAATGATGCATCGCCGATCTGGCTGAGACCACAGCATTCAAAAATGAGATTATATAAGCCACGTAAGTTGTTGCAGGTTGTAGGTCATACACCTATGGATGCAATTACGAAAGAGGGAAATCTGATTAGCACGGATGTGTTTTCAACTTACAGAGATGGAAAGCCGATTGGAACAGAGGAGTTCCTCTTGCTCGATACAGTGACATGGGAATACTGCGGAATTAAGATGTAGAATCCGATACGTAATTGGATGCATATTATAACAGACATTATTACGATGATGTCCGGGGAACGAGTGAAAGTAAAAACGAAATCGTATCAGAATGATATGGTGACATTTAAAAATAAAGATGACGTTTTAACTGCACTGATTCACTTAGGCTATCTGGCATACGATCGAAGAGAACAGATGGCGTACATTCCAAATGAAGAAATCCGCAGCGAGTTCACGGATGCGGTAAAAGAACATCAGTGTATCATTGAGAAGTATGAAAAATAAAAAGGAGTATGAAAAAATGTATTACGTACCAGACGGAACCAAAACATGTGGTTATTATGAATGCAAGAAATGCGGCAACCGCTTTTTATCCCTTCAGACGATGGAAAAAATCCCATGTCCGGACTGCGAGGCGGAGGTGGATTATGAGATCGGACCTGGCGAATCTTTGGAGGATGTGCTGGACACCGCAGTGCTGCTGCAAAAAATTGAGGGCGAAGAGGAAGTGGAAAAGATGGATGCACTCTTAAGTCTTGCGATTACCGGCGGAGATTTTGACTGGATCTGACATAACAGAGCTTTTTCAAACACGCTCCAGACAGGTAGCGGATATTTGATGAATGCCAAGTCTGGCGTTCGCTCTGAATTTTCACAGAATTTTACCGGAGTTTTTCCGCGATTTTAAAAGAAAACAAAGAAATTTCAAAGGTTCATGAGAAAAATGTTCAGAAACAACCGAAAAAACATCGGTGAAATTGTGTAAAATTGACAGAATCGATGCAAAAGAACGGAAATCATCGAAAAATTTAAGGATTGACAAAAAGCGGGAATTCCGCTAGAATGTGCCTATGTTGAAAAACAGCAGAGAAAAAGAATAGAGTAAAGATAACGCAACGGAGCGGTTCTGGGAATAGAATCGCTCCGTTTGTAATTTTCTCCCTTTCTCCAAGGTTTTATTTCTCCCAAAAAACACTCTCAGAAAACCGGAAAACACTCTGCCTGTTTTTCAAGATAAACTCCATATAAGTAATGGATTCGCGAAGGCGCGGTACGAAGGGAAAGCTTCGTGCCGCGTTTTTCAATCCAAAGGAGAAACGTCAGTAAAGAGTTCGCAACGGGGCGATCTGGAAGGAAGATTTCCAGGTCGCCTTTTGATTTTACCGGAAAGGAGAAAGTCCGATGGAAAACACAAACGTTTTATTTGACCGAAAGCGTCTGGTCCGGCTGATCGTTCCCTTGATTGTGGAACAGGTGCTGGCCGTTACCGTCGGTATGGCGGACATGGTGATGGTATCCGGGGCCGGTGAAACGGCTGTTTCCGAAATCTCACTTGTCAATACGATCTGCGTACTGCTGATCGTGATTTTCACATCGATGGCAAGCGGCGGTTCCGTTGTCGGAGCACAGTTCCTCGGAAGCGGGGATAAGAAAACCGCGTGTCACGCAGCCGAACAGCTTGTTATGATCTGCGGACTGATTGCACTTGTTATCTGCGGCATTTCCTTTTTCGGAAACCGCTGGATTCTCCGGGTGGTCTACGGATCGGCGGAAGAGCAGGTTATGGCCTATGCGGTGGAATACTTCTTCATTACATCGCTTTCGTTCCCGTTCCTTGGCATCTACAATGCCGGGGCAGCGCTTTTCCGGGTTATGGGAAACTCAAACATTTCAATGGTTACCTCCATCGTGATGAATGCGCTGAACATCATCGGAAATGCTGTTTTTGTTTTCGGCTTTGACATGAAGGTCATCGCAAACAGCCGTCACAAAAAGACGGGGCCGCAGTATGACGGCATCGAGCAGGTCAGCATGGAAGAAATTTTCGAACGGTCGGATGTGATCTCCATTCACTGTCCGCATACGAAGGAAACAGAAAACCTGCTGAACCGTGAAGCATTTGCCAAAATGAAGGACGGTGTCATCATTATCAACACCGCACGGGGAAGCATCATCGATGAGGAGGCGCTTCTTGAGGCGCTGGAATCGAGAAAGGTTTATATGGCAGGACTCGATGTTGTCGCAAATGAGCCGCCGCAGTATCAGATTCCGCTGATGCAGTCGCCGTACACCTTTATTACTTCCCATATCGCCTGGCAGCCGAAGGCAGCAAGACTCCGCGCAGTAGATCTGGCGGTGAAAAACTTCCGGTCTTACCTGGAGGGAATGCCGACGAGTGTGATTAATTAAAAACAGCGGATTGTGAAAACAGCTGCAAAAAAACGACTGTAAAAACAACTGTAAAAACAGCAGAGCTGCGGAACAGTCCAGGCATGAAAGAAGAGGTTAGAAAATCTGTCAGAAAACAGATTTCTATATAGAAGCAGCAGAGCCGGTAAATGAATGGAAGAGAAAACCGGGAAGGCGGATAAAAAAGAAATCCGCAGCCGGAAAAATCAGAAGCTGTACAGGAGCCGGTTCGGAAAGGGAGGGAAAATCATGAAAAAGCTGGAAATTGTAATTCGTCCGGAGAGCCTCGAAAACCTGGAGCTACTCCTCGAGGAGCAGAAGGCAAACGGTATGATGATCACAAATATCCTTGGATATGGAAACCAGAAGGGATATCGTCAGATGTACCGTGGAGCGGAAATCGTGGCCAAAATGCTTCCGAAGGTTAAAGTGGAGACCGTTGTGGAGGACGACAAGGTTCCGAAAATCGTTGATTTTGTTGTAAAAAACTTGTCAACCGGAAACTACGGCGATGGAAAAATTTTCGTTTACGATGTCGAAGATGCAGTGCGGATCCGAACGGGTGAGCACGGCGAACAGGCACTTTAAAAAATCTGAAAGCTACCGTTTCAGAAGATCTGCAGATGGGAACGGGTAAGATGGGAATGAGGAGGAACTTATTATGGAAAACACACAGGTATTACTCAATATCGTATGGACCATGGTCGGAGCCTTTCTGGTGTATTTTATGCAGGCCGGATTTGCCATGGTGGAGACAGGATTTACAAGAGCGAAAAACTCAGGAAACATTCTGATGAAGAACATGATGGATTTCGTGCTCGGCTCTATTTTCTTCTTTATCATCGGATTTGCGCTGATGTTCGGAGGAAGCAATGCTTTTATCGGAACCGCCGGTTTTTTTAATCCGAAATCGCTGGCAGATGCAGACGGCATGTTCAACGGACTGCCGATCGGCGTATTCATGATTTTCCAGACCGTGTTCTGTGCAACATCGGCAACGATTGTATCAGGAGCTATGGCAGAGAGAACCAAATTTATCTCTTATCTGATTTACTCCGCAGCGATCAGCGTTTTCATTTATCCGATCACCGGACACTGGATCTGGGGAGGCGGCTGGTTAAGCCAGATCGGGTTCCATGATTTTGCAGGATCTACCGCAGTTCATATGGTCGGCGGTCTGTGTGCCCTTGCCGGTGCAAAAATGGTCGGACCTCGTATCGGAAAATACACAAAAGAGGGAAAACCGGTTGCTATTCCTGGTCATAACCTTCCGCTTGGAGCACTTGGTGTCTTTATCCTCTGGTTCTGCTGGTTCGGATTTAACTGTGGATCTACCACAGCAGCAACCTATAATCTTGGCGACATTGCCATGACTACAAACCTTGCGGCAGCAGCAACACTTGTTACCCTGATTGTTACCTGGGTACGTTATGGAAAACCGGATATCAGTATGACAATGAACGGCGCACTGGCCGGACTGGTAGCTATTACAGCAAGCTGTGATGTAGTCAATGATTACGAGGCACTGTTCATTGGAGCGGTTGCAGGTGTTGTCGTTGTATTCGCAGTTGAATTCTTTGATAAAGTCGTAAAAATCGATGACCCGGTTGGTGCAATCAGTGTACACGGTGTCTGTGGAGCACTCGGAACCTTATTCACCGGTATTTTCGGCGAGGGATGCAGCTTTATCACCCAGCTGATCGGTTTTGTAGCAGTTGCAGCATATACCCTGATCCTGGCGTTCATTCTGTTTTTCGTCCTGAAAAAGACCATCGGACTTCGCGTAACCGAGAAGGAAGAGATCGACGGATTGGATATGCACGAGCACGGATGCAGCGCTTATGCAAACTTCCACTTCCATAATGATAAATAAAAAAGGATCAATAAAAAAGGTGGTGCGGATATGAAAAAGCTGACAGTTATTGTCAAACCCGCGAACCGGGAGGATGTCATCGACATCATGGAATCGTGTGCCGTGTACGGCGTGATGGAAACGGATATCACCGGATATGGAAACCAGAAGGGTTACCGGGTGATGTACCGTGGAACCATGAGCGGACCGAATGTACTGATGAAATGTAAATTCGAGACCGTCGGTGACGATAAGACAATTGAAGTATTAAAAGGTTTTCTGGAAAAGAAGCTGTGTACCGGAAATATCGGAGACGGAAAGATTTTTGTCGAGAAAGTGGCAGACGTCATCCGGGTTCGTACCGGTCAGCGCGGCGAGGAAGCATTATAAAAACAAAAGACAGTAAAAAGGTGCAAAGAGGCAGCCAGAACAGATCGTTCGGCTGCCTCTTCTGAGCTAAAAAAGCCGGAACGGGAGGAATGCTGCATGGTAAGATACATCATAAAACGTTTATTCATTGGAGTGGTGACGATCTGGGCACTGATCACCATTACCTTTTTCCTGATTCGGATTATGCCGGGCAGCCCGTTCGAGGCGGATAATCTTTCCCAGAGCGCGATTGAACAGCTCGAATCGACCTACGGACTGGATGAACCCATGTGGAAACAGTATATTTTTTACATGGAAAATCTGATGCACGGAGATCTCGGCATTTCCTATAAAAAGAACGTTTCTGTTAATACACTGATCGCAAGAGGATTTCCGTACACGCTAAGCATCGGACTTCTCTCTATTGCGGTATCTGCATTCCGGGCTGGATCGGCATGGCTCGTCAGGTAAGAGGCCAGCTGATCGCCTTAAAGGAACAGGAATTTTCCATGGCAGCACTCGTCATCGGAGCAAGTGATGCGAGAATTCTCTTCCGTCACCTTTTGATCAATGCTATCGGACCGATCATTGTACAGATTACCTTCCTTGCTCCGAATGCCATTTTTACCGAAGCCTTCTTAAGCTTCATCGGAATCGGCATTTCCGCTCCGATGGCAAGCTGGGGTTCCATGGCACAGGATGCCCGTCAGGTGCTTACCATGCACCCGGGACAGCTGCTTTTGCCGACCATCTGCATCTGTATCACCATTTTCTCCCTGAACTTCCTCGGCGAGGGAATCGGCGATGCCTTTAATACAAAGAAAACCAGGGGGTGAAGCGTATGAGTTTACTCGAAATCAGCCATCTCACAACAAAATTTGAAACGCAGCAGGGAACCGTCAGCGCAGTCCGCGATGTTTCCTACCATCTGGAAGAGGGCGAGGTACTTGGTATTGTCGGCGAGTCCGGTTCCGGAAAAAGTGTCGGCATGCTGACCCTGATGGGGCTTCTGGCATCGAACGGCAGAGTGGAAGAAGGAGAGATCCTTTTCGACGGAGAAAACATTTCTCCGCCGCACACGAAGGACCGGAAAGAAAAACGGGCTTATGAAAAGAAAATGCAGCAGATCCGCGGAAACCGCATCGGCATGATTTTCCAGGATCCGATGACATTTCTGAATCCGATCCTGAAAATCGGAATTCAGATGACAGAGGGAATTCGAAAGCATCAGAATTGCTCCAAAAAAGAGGCGGAAGCGAAAGCCATTGAGCTGATGCGGCAGGTCGGAATTCCAAGTCCGGAAAAACGGCTCGATCAGTATCCGTTCGAATTTTCCGGCGGTATGAGGCAGAGAATCATCATTGCGACGGCTCTGGCGTGTGATCCGGAGCTGATTATCGCAGATGAGCCGACAACCGCACTGGATGTGACCGTACAGGCACAGATTCTGGAGCTTTTGAAAAAGCTGACGAAGGAAAAAGGAACCTCCGTTATTATGATTACCCACGACCTCGGCGTTGTCGCTTCTATGTGCGACCGGATTGTCATTATGTACGCCGGACAGATCGTAGAAGAGGGAACCGTCGATGAGATTTTCTACGAACCGCATCATCCGTACACGAAAGGTCTTCTGAACAGTATCAACAACTCGGCAAAGGATAACGACGAGCCGCTCGTTCCGATTCCGGGAACACCGCCGGACCTCTTAAAGCTTCCGAGGGGCTGTGCATTTATGAGCCGCTGTCCTTACACTATGAAGATCTGTGAGGTACAGGCCTCTCCGGTGACAACCTACAGCGAGACGCACTGCTGCAGATGTTGGCTGGAATGTATGGATGAAACAAAAATCACAGTTTCCGGGGAGGAGGCGGCACTGGAGGACTCTATGGCGGGTAGCCATTTTTATCCTGATTTTGCAGCAGTACTGCTGAAACAGAAGGTAGCGGAGCAGTACGGATTAAAAGCAGAAAATGTACTGACAGGCGCCGGATCGAGTGCGATGATCGATATGATCGGACTGACCTTTCTGGACGATGGAGATGAGGTGCTGTTTTCCGCTCCGACCTACGGGGCATTTGCCGATATGGCATACTTAAACGGCGGTGTGCCGGTTTCCGTACCGGTTACCGAAGAGCAGAAATTTAATCTCCCTGCCATGAAAGAAAAAATTGGTGAAAAACAAAAATCGTGGTGATCTGCAATCCGAATAACCCGACCGGAACGTATGTGCCGATCGGGGAGCTGGAGGCATTCGCAGATACCCTTCCGGAGGACGTGCTGCTGGTGATGGATGAGGCATACATGGAGTTTGCCACCGAGCCGGACTGCTGCAGTATGGTCGATTATATGAAAGCACATCCGGAAAAACCGATTCTGGTTCTCCGCACCTTTTCCAAATATTATGCGATGGCAGGCCTTCGTGTCGGCTATGCGCTGGGCTCTGAAGAGCTGATTGGAATCATGCGGAAATGTTCCGCTTCCTGGAACCTGAATGTCTGTGCCCAGAAAGCGGCAGTGGCAGGCCTGGCAGACCAGGAATATTATCAGGAGCAGAAAGCAAAAATCGTGGAGGGAAGAGAATATCTGGAAAAAGAGATGGCAGCGCTTGGCTGCAGGGTTTATCCGTCCCAGTCGAATTTCATCTACTTCGATACCGGAAAAGATCCTGCCTGGATTCAGGAACAGCTGATGGAAAAGGGCATCCGTATCGGCGCTTTTGAGATGAGCCGTGTGAGCGTGGGAACGATGGAGGAGTGTAAACTTTATATCAAAGCATTAAAAGAAATTCTGGAAGCGGCAGAGTGAAAAAGGTTTTACGGTAAACGTTAAAAGATAGAATGAAAGAGAAAAAGACCGGATGAGAAGTAAAAAATCCGGTCTTTTTCTGCTGGTATGAGAACAGAAAAAGCGGATCAGCAGGTTGCATATTTCAGGTAAAAAAGGTATACTTATAAGTGATAAAAAGAGAAATATGTTAGCAGCAGCTAATAAGAAAAAAACAGAGAAAAAACATGGTTTTTGCAAATTAGTGCTTGCCATTCCATGAAAATTGGAATATTATATGTGCAAACGCCTATAGATGAAAAAACATGTATCACATCCTGAAAGGGGAAAGAAAATATGCTTTTTAAAACATACCAGAAGATCACGACGTTATTTAAAGAACATCATGGATATATGAGCTTCGCAGACCTCAGAGATCATCAGGTGACTGTACTGCAGCTGGCAGAAATGGAAGAGGAAGGAAGTCTGGAACGATTTGCACGCGGCTGGTACTGGTGCAAGGACTGTGGTTATGAAAAACCGGAAGACTATCAATATATCGAAATTGCGAAAGTAAACCCACGCGCAGTCATCTGCATGGACAGTGCTGCATGGCTTGCCGGAATGCTGAAAGAAGAGCCGGCTACGATTGCAGTTGCAACAGCACGGACAGACCGAAAAAAAATGGATCTGGAAAATTTTGAAATCAGACGTTTTTATTTCCAGAATGCCGATGTCCCGGGCGAAATCTGTGAGAAAAAGACAGAGTTTGGTTCCTACAAATATTATTCTCCGAAGAGAACCTTCTGTGACTGTCTGCGCATGAACAACAAGATGCCGGAGGAAGTAAAAGAAGAAATCCTCACCTGGTGCCGGAAACAGAAATATTCCAAAGAAGAGATTCTGGAATACGCGAACAAGCTCCGTGCGGTAAAAAATATCGAGGAAGAGTATCAGAAATAAAATTTCACAGGAATAGATAAGGGAAACTCCCGACGGAAGATCTTATACGAGAAATTCTGCCGGGAGTTTCTGCGTGTATATCGGATGGTTACGCATACACGATTTCCTCGTATGTTCCCCGGTGTCGTTCGCAAAAATCGCATAAAATGAGAAGCAAAGAGCAATACTTGACTAGCCGAACGGGAAACGCGGCGATATAATAGAGGCAACAAATTTCGGGAGGATTTTACCTATGAGTAAAGAGACGAGAGAGTATGCAAAACAGCTGGTTTCCCAGATGACGCTGGAAGAAAAAATGAGCCAGATGGTCTATCAGTCACCGGCGATCGAGCGTCTTGGCATTCCGGCATACAACTGGTGGAATGAAGCGCTGCACGGCGTGGCAAGAGCTGGTGTGGCAACGGTATTTCCGCAGGCTATTGGCCTTGCAGCAACGTTTGATAAAGAGCTGCTGCAGGAGATCGGTGATGTTGTTTCTACCGAGGGACGTGCAAAATTCAACGAGTTTTCGAGAAAAGGCGACCGCGGCATCTACAAAGGCCTGACCTTTTGGGCACCGAACGTCAACATTTTCCGTGATCCGAGATGGGGCCGTGGCCATGAGACATATGGTGAGGACCCGTATCTGACTGGTGAGCTCGGATGCGCCTACATCCGCGGATTACAGGGACCGGACCCGGATCACCCGAAGGCAGCGGCGTGTGCCAAACATTTCGCCGTCCACAGCGGCCCAGAGGCGATCCGCCATGAGTTTGACGCAAGAGTCAGCAAACATGATCTGTATGACACCTATCTGTATGCCTTCAAACGCTGTGTCAAGGATGCAAAAGTCGAGGCAGTCATGGGCGCGTATAACCGTGTCAACGGTGAACCGGCATGCGGAAGCAAGACATTGTTAAAGGACATCCTGCGCGATGAGTTCGGCTTTGAAGGCCATGTTGTCTCCGACTGCTGGGCAATCATAGATTTCCATGAGCACCACAGAGTGACCAAAAATGTAGAGGAGTCCGCAGCGCGTGCCGTCAACAACGGCTGTGACCTGAACTGCGGCGTTGCTTTCCTGCATCTGCCGAAAGCATACGAGGATGGCCTGGTATCCGAAGAGGCAATCACCGCGGCAGTTGAGCGCCTGATGGAAATCCGCATCCGCCTCGGTATGATGAAAGACTATCCGTCACCGTACGAAGATCTGTCCTACGATCTAGTCGAGTGCAAAGAGCATGTTGATCTGTCCGTCGAGGCAGCGAGAAGAAGTATGGTTCTGCTGAAAAATGAAAACAATATGCTGCCGCTCGATGTGAAGAAGATCCGCAGTATCGCCGTGATCGGACCGAACGCGAACTCGAGAGCAGCGCTGGTTGGAAACTATCAGGGAACATCGTCCAGATACATCACACCGCTGGAAGGAATTCAGCAGTATGTCGGTGATGATGTGAGAGTGACATACGCAGAGGGCTGCCATCTGTATAAAAATAAAGTCGAAGGACTCGGCGAGGACAAAGACCGTTTCAAAGAGGCTGTCATTGCCGCTGAGCACGCAGACGTTGTCGTTCTGTGCCTTGGACTTGATGCAACTGTTGAGGGCGAGGAAGGCGATGCCGGAAACGAATACGCGAGCGGCGATAAGCTGGGCCTCAATCTGCCGGGCTTACAGGAGGAACTGCTTGAGACAATCACAGCGGTTGGAAAACCGGTAGTCCTCGTTCTCTCGGCAGGAAGTGCCATCGACCTGTCCTGGGCCGAGGAGCATGTACCGGCTATCCTTGACAGCTGGTATCCGGGTGCGCGCGGCGGAAAAGCCGTGGCCGAGGCGCTGTTCGGCGATTATGCACCGAACGGAAAACTGCCGGTGACTTTCTATCAGGGAACAGAAAATCTGCCGGAGTTCACCGATTACAGCATGGCAGGACGAACCTACCGCTATACTGATAAAAATATTCTGTATCCATTTGGATATGGACTGACGTATGGAACAATTTCCTACAGCGGCGCAAAAACGGAGCAGGAGACGAGTGCGGTGCTCGACGATGTGACCGTGTGCACGAAGGTGAAGAATGAGAGTGCATATCCGCTGCATGAGAGCGTAGAGGTTTATGTGAAATACAAAAACGCACAGCCGGGTGAGCCAGGTTTCCAGTTAAAAGGCATCGCGTGCGTGGAACTGCAGGCAGGAGAAGAAAAAGAGGTTTCCGTGACACTGCATGCAAGAGATTTTGCTGTTATCACAGAGGACGGCGGATGTGTCGTACGGCCGGGCGAGTATGAAATCTCCATCGGCGGACAGCAGCCGGGCGAAAGAAGCCGCGCGCTGACAGGACGTGAGACAGAGATTCTGACGGTCAGAAAAGAAGGAAATGAAGAGAACGTCGAGTATTAAGTATTAGATAGAAATTGAAAAACGAAGAGGGAGGTGGAATCGTCTGCCTCCCTCTTTTGGTGACAGAATGGGGAGACAGGATATGAGTACATTATGGTATACAAAACCAGCCGTAGCGGCTGCAGAGACACTGCGTGTGCGCATTGCCAACGGCGGATCAGGCGTATGAAGGGGAACCTGAGAAATTTACAAAGTGTTTTTCTCATGGCTCAGGCGCGTGAGGCAGCGAGATCCGCAGAATAGAGATGCAGGAGTTCTTTTGTATAGCGGCACATGTAGCCGGGGATGCCGTCGTAAGCGCCGGTTTCCAGTTTTGCGCAGGCAGCGCAGGTCTGACAGATGCGACGGAGGGAGCAGGAGGAGCAGCGGGGATTTAAGGTGATGGTTTCGATTTCGCACTGAAGCTGCTTCCATGCGTTATCAAATCCTGTTTCAAAAACGTTGATTTCCGGCTGCGAGAGCATCACACAGGGGCGCATCTTTCCCTGCCAGTTGATTGTAAAGGAAGTGCGGCCCGCCTGACAGCGCATGCGCTGGAAATCAGGTTCGGGAGTATCCGGCGTTTCGGAGACGCGGGTTATGATGGTCTGAGCCATTTGAAGATAGGTTTTGGAATCGAGGGAAGCTTTTTCAAACTGCACTTTTCCACGTGCAGCGTCCTCTGGCAGAAGCCGGGACTGTTCACAAAACGCAGCGGATCGCTCGCGCCGGGCAGGATACATGTAGGTGTCGATGTTGATCGGAGCGTCGAGAGAGCGGGCGAGTGCCACTAGGGAGTCCACATCCGTGCTGTTGCTTCGCACGAGACTGCCGTTGATTTTCACATCAACATTCCGTTCCCGCAGAAGACGAATCCCGCGCAGCGCCTTTTCAAACCCGTCTTTGTAATGACAGAGATCGCGGTAGGTTTCCTTCGAAGTTCCATACAGCGTGATATTGATGCGCCGCGGCGGATGTTGTGCAAAAAAGTCCGCCCAGGTTTCATCAATCAGAGTCCCGTTCGTATTGATCGTCAGAATCATACCCATGCTGCGAAGCTCCAGATACAACGTTTTAAAATCTGGAAAGAGGAGCGGCTCGCCGCCGGTCAGAAGAAGGAAAAGCGTGCCGGATTTCTGCATCTGGCGCGCAAGCGAAATCCATTCCGCAGCAGAATGCAGATGCCCCTGGCGCTCCATCTCCGGACGCGAGAGCCGGACGTAGCACATGCCACAGTTCATGTTGCATAAGGGGAGAAGCTCGAGACTGCCGTTAATCGGGGTGTGGGAGCGGGCGGCTTTGGAGATCAGATGTTTTTCGTAGGTGAGATTGTCCATGGGGGTCCTTTCTGTATAGATATGCAGATATGGAAATACGGCCAACTTCTGGGGAGCTGACCGCATTTCGGGTGATTGGGAAATTTCTATTTTTTTTGAATTTATGGTTAATTAGGAATGGTTAGGGTGGTTACTGTCAATATTAGTGATTTTAAGACGACCAGTATGAGAATACGTACCGCTGTGATTGTCACCATCGTCACTGTTCCAGGTTACATTGTAATACGTACCGACGGCTGGGCTATAATTTTTGATACTGTAAATAGGACGGTTTCGCTGAATCTTATCACCAATATATTCAAAACCACTTCCGGTATCTTCACTGAAAGAAATTTTCGCATCGTAGCCACAAAGACCATGCAGCATGCCTTTGTTGTCTGTCCAATAGCCACTTTTTTTCCCGTTATAATCATCAAATTTGTCTATCTGTCCATTGGTTTGTCCATCACCTGGGTAAGCACATTGAATTAAACCTGTGATGCAGGCTGCCACATACTCATTCGCCTCAAACATCTCCCCGGTAGTTTCCGGTCGTGTCCACTTCATTTTTTCCATATTCACTCCTCCTCCTTCAGAAATCCGAGCATTACACTTTCCTTCATAAAATCATAAATATCCGATTCCAGAGACTGGTTATCGTCCTCATATCGTTCCTGCGCGGCTGCCACCGTTTCCTCAAACGTATGCGGCATCCGAAACAATTCCCACAAAAACCGCGAAGTCTCATTCAGTGTCAGCATTCCATTAAAATGTTCCGCACTCGCCCCCGTCGGCACAAGAATTGTCTCCCCTGCAATTTCTCTTACTATGTAATCTTCATTGGCACAATAGTGCTTTTCCTCTGATAAAGCACGTTCCATTACATTCTCCATCAACATCCCAGCCCTCTTTCAAAAGTACAATGCCAGAAAAACAAGTAAAAATAAAATATTACAGTTTTTATTACATATAGAATTATAGAGAAATAGACAGTAATTGTCAAGGGAAACTTTGGCAAAAAACACGCTTTGCAATATGCACTTTTGTATGGATGAGATGGCGCTTCGGTCGCAGATTTTTGTGGACAAAAGCGGTCTGATAGAAAAAACAAATTGTATTTCCGGCATGACTATAAAACGCTGCAGATCAGTCAAAAATAAAATTACGTATTTAATTACAAAAAAGGACACAAAGATTGACGGAGTCTCTTTTTTTTGTTATCATAAATGCGGAAAAAGGGATCGTGATACGTTGCGGAGAGAAGGGAAGATCATGGGGAGAAAGAGGAGTTTTTGATGGAAAAAACATTTCAGACAGGGAGTTTTTCCTTCCGGCTGAAGTTTCCGGAAGAGCTGGTACTTCCGGTGGATATGGAAAAATTTTTGGTGGAAACGGATTCTGCGGATTATACATATATCATTACGGCCGTCGACATATTGCCGGAAGCGGAGGGAGAGCTGATTGTGGATCGGGTCGATCTGCAGGTGTTTCATACAAAAGAAGGATTGGAGAGCCGCCGGATCGGTGTGAAAGGAGAAGCGCGTCCTTATGCATTCTACCGTGAGACTGCGCAAAATCGTGCGGAGGTTTTCGTCGGCAGGTGGTATCTGGCAGAAGTTGAAAAGTATGAAGTTGTTTTTCTTTCCCTCCTTGCCTTGGAGCGCCGTCTGGCAGAGCAGCCGTGCCTGATTCTGCACTGTGCATACACGGAGTATCAGGGGAAAGCAATGCTCTTTTCTGCACCATCGGGAACGGGCAAAACCACGCAGGCGGAACTCTGGGAACAGTACCGGGGAAGCCGTACCGTAAATGGGGATAAGGCATTGCTGGAATATGATGGCACAGCGTGGACAGCAAACGGCTGGCCGGTCTGCGGAACATCAGGAGTCTGCGAAAACAAAAAGCTCCCGGTCGGATGCATTGTAATGCTGAGCCAGGCAAAGACGAATCAGGCGTGGCGGCTGCGTCCGGCAGAGGCATTTACGAGTCTGTACGGACAGATCACCATGAACCGCTGGGACAGGGAGGGACTGGTGCACAGTCTTGACCTTCTCGAACAGCTTGCTGGAAAAGTTCCGGTGTATCATCTGGCGTGCGACATTTCAGAAGATGCGGTGAAAACGCTGGAGCAGGAGATCGGGATCGGTTCGTTCGAATGTGAAACATATGCAGCTGCACTGCACAAAAACATGATTCAGAAAAGGGAGAAACATGCATGAAAATGATGGATACACGTGCCTATGTCGGAATGCTGAAAGAACTTGTAGAGCAGGGCAGAGAAGTGCGTATGGTGATTTCCGGGAGCAGCATGGCGCCGTTTCTGATTCATGGACGCGACAGTATTTTCTTCCGAGCGCCGGAGCGGGAACTTCGGAAAGGTGATATCGTATTTTACGAGCGGCCGGGCGGACAGTTTGTCGTGCATCGGATCTGCCGCGTTCATGCAGACGGTTATGACATAATCGGGGATGCACAGACGGAAATCGAGCATCATGTGCAACGGAAGCAGATCTTTGCATGGGTGACAAAAGTGGAACGAAAAGGAAAAATACTTGTACCGGGAACGTTCTGGTGGGAGTTTTTTGCACAGGTCTGGATTCGCATCATCCCGCTTCGCCCGATTCTGATGCATGGATATGCCCGGTTATTCGGTGTGGATAAAAAGAAAAATGATGCGTGCAGAGAAAATGAAAGGAAAAGAAGATGATTACAGAAACAGAAACCGCATTCCTTGCGGTGATTCGTGCGTTTTTGACAGAAGAAAAAGCATCGCCGGCGGAAATTCAGGGGCTGACAGAAAAACAATGGAATCATCTGTTTGTCCTCGCGGCACAGCATTCGCTGCTGTCAGCGGTCTACGATGTTGTGGGAAAAACACCGGAATTTGCGGGACTTCCGGACGAGCTTCGCAGACAGGTAAAAACGCAGGCAATGCAGAGTGTTTTGCAGCAGGTTTCGCGTACAGCGCTGTTTCTTTCCGATGAAAAGGAGCTGGAGCATCTGGGCGTGCAGCCGCTGGTGATGAAAGGAATTGTGTGCAGAAATCTCTATCCGAAGCCAGATCTGCGCCCGTCCGGGGATGAGGATCTTCTGATTTCGGCAAAGGATTTTGCAACAGTAGATGCCTGTTTTATGAGGAAGGGCTTTGTGCGGGACAAAGAAACCGTAATGCCAAATGGTGCCAAAGACGGTGATGTCCCGGAAGAGATGGGCTATATTCATCCGAAAACAGGGGCCTTCTATGAAATACATACCAGGCTGTTCAGCACAGAATCCTCTGCCTATGGTTATCTGAATCGTGCATTTTCCGATGTTTTTGCGCATCCATCCAAAGTGGAAGTGCAGGGTCAGAGTATCTTTACCTTAGAAGAAACGCATCATCTTTTCTATCTTCTCTGTCACAGCTTCAAGCACTTTCTTCACGGCGGCGTCGGGATCCGTCAGATCTGTGACATGGTACAGATGATTCGTGTATATGGAAGAAAAATAGACTGGGAAATGTTCTGGCAGCTGTGCGAAGAGTATCACATGACGTGTTTCTGTATCAATCTGCTGGATATCGGCGAGCGCTATCTGGGCTTTTCCTATGAAGCAAGTGGGGCAGTCCGTGCCGCAAAGAAGCTTCACCCGGATTCCGAAGCGCTTCTGATCGATATTCTCGATGCCGGTTCGTTCGGAAAATCGAGCGCGGGACGGATCCACAGTGCAAACATTACCCTGTATGCGGCAGAGACCGGGGCGGAAAAGCACACAGCCGGGGGAATCTGGAAATCGCTGGTTCCGGAAGCTTCCTATATGAAAAACAAGTATCCCTATGCGGCGAGGTATTCGTTTCTGCTCCCGGCTGCATACGTGCAGCGGATCCTGAAATGGCTGGGACAGGGAGAAAAAGAACAGAAATCGAGCATTGAAGTGGGCGCGGGACGTGTCGAGCTGCTGAAAAAATACGATATGATCCGCACCGCAGACTGGAAAAAGAGAGGAGACGCGCATGCAGGAAGAATCCAAAGAGAAAAGTAAAGACGTTTCCTTTGAGTCTCTCCGCATCCTGTCGGAGCGATGGAAAAACGGAACGTTCTCGGAAATCATCGATGACTGGAAATGGATTTTTGGCTACAGCGCGCGCTATAAGGGTGCGATTGTTTTTTATACGATTCTCGGTATCTTAAGCACTTCGCTTGGGCTTGTCGGCAGCGTGGCAGGAAAATACCTGATCGATATCATCACCGGATACCAGATACAGAAGCTCCCGCTGCTGCTTTGCATCATGATCGGAAGCACCGTGTTCAGCCTTGGGTTTGAGAGCGTCATCAACCGCATTTCAACGAAGCTTGGTATCGCCATCAACAACGACATCCAGGCGGATATTTTTGACAAAATCGTCGATGCGGACTGGCTGGAAATCAGCAAATATGCAAACGGTGACGTACTCAACCGTTTCAACGGCGACATTGGAACGGTCAGCGGCAACGCAATCAGCTGGCTCCCGACGATTATCATTGCCGTGTATCGGTTTATTGCCACCTTTTTCGTAATCCTGCATTATGACTGGGTCATGGCACTGATTGCTTTTTTAAGCGCACCATTCCTGCTTCTGATGTCGCGGTTTATGATCCGCCGTCAGCGGGAATACAGCAAAGAAGTACGCGAGATGAGCAGTAATCTGATGAGCTTTGAGGTAGAAGCGTTCTACAATTTTGATACGATCAAGTCGTTTGGCATCGCACCGTATTACAGTAAAAAGATGCGTTGGTGGCAGGGACTTTTCAAGGATATCAGCCTGAAATATAATCTGTTTACGATTAAAACCAATATCGTAATGTCTATTCTCGGGAGTGCGGTGGAGTTTACGGCGTTCGGATACTGCCTGTTCCGTCTGTGGACGCACGACATTACCTATGGAACCATGACGCTGTTCCTGCAGCAGCGGAGTAACCTTTCCGGCGCGTTTGGAAACGTGATTTCGATTATTCCGTCCTTCCTCAACAGCTCCGTCTCGGCGCACCGGATCCGTGAGCTCGTAGAGCTGCCAAAAGAGGTCCATATCCCGGATAGCGCCAAGCTCGATCCACTGGCAAAGGATGGCTTCCGGGTACAGATGCATGGGGTAGAATTTTCTTATATAAAAGGAAACAAAGTAATCACCAGATCGGAGTTTCAGGCCGCCCCCGGCGAGATTGTAGCGTTGGTTGGCCCGTCCGGCGAGGGAAAAACAACGATGATCCGCCTGATTCTCGGCCTTATCCGCCCGCAGGAGGGGGAAACCGTGATCATTGCCTCAAACGGAAAAACGGTTCCCATGAACGCCGAAACGCGTCATCTCTTCGCGTATGTTCCGCAGGGAAATACGATCCTTTCCGGCACAATCGCCGAAAATATGCGCATGGTAAAAGAGGATGCGACCGACGAGGAGATCATCGAAGCGCTCAAAATCTCCTGCGCCTGGGATTTTGTTCAGCATCTGCCGGATACCATCAACAGCCGCGTCGGGGAACGTGGCCGCGGTTTCTCCGAAGGCCAGTCCCAGCGGCTTGCCATCGCCCGTGCCGTCCTCCGCGATGCCCCGGTGCTGCTTCTCGATGAAGCCACCTCGGCACTGGACGTTACGACGGAACGAAACGTCCTCCGAAACATCATCCGTCAGCGTCCCAACAAAACCTGTATCGTTACGACGCACCGTCCGAGTGTCCTCGGCCTCTGCCAGAGAGTCTACCGTGTCATGAATGGAACCGTGGCCGAACTCGATGGGGCAGAAGGGGCAAAGATGGTGGAAGATTTTTGACAGAAAAAAGACACAAAAAAGACACAAAGGTCGGAAGAGTGATACTTCAAAGTCAAATCAGTTATAGAGTTGTAAGTCAAAATCCTGCTATAATACAACCATCAAAGGTCACACAACACGATACGTGAAAAGGAGAAAAAGTATGAAGAAAAAAGTGTTAGCAGGCATTCTTGCAGCAACTATGGCATTTTCCATGGCAGCATGCGGAAGCACAGGATCCAGTTCTGATTCCGGTTCCTCCGCAGCTTCCGGAAGCACAGCAAAGACAGAGGAAAAAGGCGAGCCGTACACTGTAACTATGGTACTGCAGGGCAGCCAGCAGCAGGATGAAGAGAGAATCGAAGAAAAAATCAACGAGATTCTGGAGCCGGAGCTGAATGCAAAGCTCGATATCGTTGTTCTTCCGTGGGCAAGCGCATCTCAGCAGTTACAGCTGATGCTTTCCGGCGATGAGAAAATCGATCTTCTGTACACAAATGCAACAACAGCTGTACAGTATATGCATTCCGGCCAGATCATGGATATGTCTGAACTGATTGACAAATACGGCACAAACCTGAAAGATATCTATGGCGAGGATATTGCAAAAACAAATCAGATTGATGGGTTTGTCTATGGCGTTCCGAACCAGATCGAACGAGGCAGCATTCCAGCCATCTTCATGAGAAAAGACCTGGTAGAAAAGTATAATATCAATACCGATGAAATCAAAGAGCCGAAGGATATGGAGAAAGTATTTGAGACCGTACAGGCAGGCGAGCCTGATATGACAATGCTGTTCTCCAGCAACAACAGTGATACGCCTCTGAGCCGTCTGTCCCGCGCTGATGGACTTGGCGATGCCAACACGGGCGCTCTGATGGATCAGACCAACAGCACAACCGTAGAAAACTACTTTGCAAGCGACTGGTACAAGGAGACTGCAACTATGCTGCATGACTGGTATCAGAAAGGCTATATCAGCAAGGATGCCGGAACAAACACAGAAAACTGGAGAACCGTATGCAAAGCAGGAAATCTCTTCTCCTTGTTCTTTGCTTATCATCCAGGTACCCCGGTTGAGTTCCAGAGCTCCACAGGATATGAGTTTGAAATCGTACCGTTCTATGATCAGCCGATCATCAACTCATCCTCTTACGGCGGAATTATCTTCTCTGTAGCACAGAACTCCGAAAATCCGGAAAAAGCAATGCAGGTTCTCGATTATATCTATGGCAGCCCGGAGGTCATGAACCTTCTGAACTGGGGCGAAGAGGGAACCGACTACGTAGTAGAAGATGAAGAAAACGGAATCATCAACTACCCGGACGGTGTAACAGCAGACAATGCAGGCTACAGCTTTAACTGTGGATGGGAGCTTCCGAACCAGTTCATCGCATACAAATGGGATGGATCTGACCCGCAGCTCTGGGACAAAATGCAGGAGTTCAACGCTTCCGGTATCGAGTCGAAAGCACTGGGATTTGTCTTTGATAACAGCGAATATGCGGATCAGGTATCAGCCCTGAACAACGTAATCAGCCAGTACAACGGCGCACTTAGCAGCGGCTCCGGAGATCCGGAAGAACTGCTTCCACAGTTCCTGGAGGCACTGGACGATGCGGGAATCGATGATGTCATTGCTGCAAAGCAGGAGCAGCTGGATGCATTTCTTGCAGAGAAATAGGCACCATAATTTGTAAAAAGAACACGACCGGGGCGGAAGAAAATCCGGTGTGATACAGTAACCGAAGGCTCCACTCTTACTAGAAAAGATGTGGAGCCTTCTCTGTGAAAGAACCTGAAAAAACAGCCCTCATAAAAGGAGACACGCTTTATGAAAAAAGCAGAGGTTAAAAAAGGAAAAAAGAAAAACGTGCTGAAGGAATACTGGCCGCTTTATCTGATGATGCTTCCGGCACTTCTGTATCTGCTGATCAACAACTATATCCCGATGGCAGGTATGGTGATTGCGTTTAAAAAACTGAATTTTGCGAAAGGTATCTGGGCAAGCCCGTGGGCAGGACTTAAAAACTTCAAGTTCCTGTTTGCTTCCAAGGATGCATGGATTATTACAAGAAACACGTTGCTGTATAACGTTGCATTTATTCTTGTAAACATGGTAGTCGGAATTGCCATTGCGATTCTGATTACGGAGGTAAGAAACACAAAGCTCAAAAAGATATATCAGAGTGCGATTCTTCTTCCGTTCCTGATGTCCATGGTTATCTTAAGCTACATCGTATATGCGCTTCTGAGTGCAGAAAATGGTCTTGTCAACAACTCGATCCTTCCGTTGTTCCACATTGACCCGATTCAGTGGTACCAGAAACCGAAATACTGGCCGGCGGTCCTGATCATCGCGAACTGCTGGAAGGGCGTAGGATACGGATGCCTGATCTACATTGCATCGCTGATCGGTATCGATCCTTCCTTCTATGAGGCTGCCAGACTGGACGGCGCAAGCAAATGGCAGGAGATTACGAAAATCACACTGCCGAGCCTCGTTCCGACCATCATCACCCTGCTGCTTCTCAGCATCGGAAGAATTTTCTATTCCGATTTCGGTCTGTTCTATCAGGTACCAATGAACTCCGGTGTTCTGTTCCCGACCACAAACGTTATCGATACCTATGTATACCGCGCCCTGATTGAGCAGGGAAATATCAGTATGTCATCTGCAGCCGGTGTATACCAGTCTCTGGTAGGCTTCTGTGTCGTAATGTTGAGTAACTGGATTGTCCGCAGAGTAGACAAAGACCAGGCATTATTCTAGGAGGATGGAAGTATGACAAATTCAAAAAAAGCAAAACGTTTCCAGTTCTGGATTAATGTAGTACTCATTCTGATTACGTTATCCATTGTACTGCCGTTTGTACTCGTATTTATTTCCTCGCTGACCGATGAAAACACACTGATCCGCAACGGATATTCGTTCTTCCCGGAGAAATTCAGCTTTTATGCTTACTCCTATATCATCCGTCAGGGTGAGAAAATCCTGAGAGCGTACGGAATCACCGTTTTTGTAACGATTGTTGGTACCGCTGCAAATATTGCGATGTCCGCTCTGTTGGCATATCCGCTTTCTGTTAAAAAACTGCCGTACCGCAGAGCAATTACCTTTTTCGTATTCTTTACGATGCTGTTCAACGGCGGACTGGTGCCGACCTACTTGATGTATGTAAATAATCTTCACATCAAAAACACGATCTGGGCGTTGATTGTTCCGGGCTTCCTGTTAAGTGCAAACAACGTGCTGATGATCCGAAGCTACTTTAACACCAGTATCCCGGACGCGCTGTTCGAGGCGGCCAAAATCGATGGCGCAGGACACATGAAGATTTTCACCAGCATCACACTGCCGCTTGGAAAACCGATTCTGGTAACCATGGGACTGTTTTCCGCACTTGGCTATTGGAATGACTGGACAAATGGTTTATACTATTTATCAGGAAATGAAGGCCAGAAGCTTTACAGTATCCAGAACCTGCTGAACCAGATGATCACCGATATTCAGTACCTGGCAAGTGGAAAAGTAACCGGAAATATCGGTGCCGAGGTGGCAAAGCTGCCGACAACCTCGATCCGTATGGCAATCGCATTTATCGCCATGCTGCCGCTGTTTATCATCTATCCGTTCCTTCAGAAATACTTCGCAGAAGGTATCACACTTGGTGCGGTAAAGGGATGATTTTCCATGCAGGAATAAAAAAGAGAAACATTTCGGTGTTTCCGACATAAATCAGAAAAACAGTACAGACTCATGGAAACATGAGGTGTACTGTTTTTCTGCTGTATTATATTCAGAAAAAAGATCAGTTCGTAAAATCAAACACGGAAAAATTTCGAGTGTACCGGAACAGAAAAAGGAGGAAACTTCATGCGTATTTCAAAACAGACGAAAAAAACAACACTGGCGCAGCAGGGGCGTTATCTTTTGATCTGCCTGCTGAGTATGCTGCTGCTTTTTCTGGCTGGGAGCGTGCTTATTCTGAACCGGACGCAGCGGCAGGTATATGAGCAGCTGGAAGAGGTTTCGAAGCTGTATACAGATGAGCTGGACAACCGGTTCTTCCGGATCAGCCGAAATCTGCTTTCAACCGTAATGGACAGAACCAACCCGGACTCTGCTTTCTGGAAATATATGGAT
>OFMC01001019.1_pt1 | contig 24172 bp, 20 predicted proteins | sample 1541271 | NCBI WGS metagenome assembly OFMC01 (sample SAMN04209252, study PRJEB22552) | human gut metagenome | biome: gut; material: feces | host: Homo sapiens | place: USA: Oklahoma | reverse complement strand
GGCACTCGTGGGTCAGCTTCTGGCGGAAGGGCTGGGTGTTGCCGTGGCTGGACAGATCCATAATGGCTTCTGCGCCCATGTTCACGGCGCTCATCACCTTCTGCATCTCAATGTTGTAGTCCTTGCAGTCGCGGGAGACGCCAAGGTTCACGTTGATCTTGGTGCGCAGCATGGAGCCTACGCCCTCGGGGTTCAGGCACTTGTGGTGCTTGTTGGCGGGGATGGCTACCTTGCCCTCGGCGACCCACTGGCGGATCTCCTCGGTGGTGCGGTATTCCTTTTTGGCTACGATCTCCATCTCCGGGGTGATGATGCCCTTGCGGGCGGCATCCATCTGGGTGGTATAAGTCTGCATACGCTGTGTTCCTCCAAATGACAGTTTATCTCTGAACAGCAGGGTGCTGGTCATACAGTGATACGGGGCAGCCTGTGTGCCGGGAGCTTTCTCCTCGGACACGAATCGGGCCATTCCATCGCCCGCCCTACTGCCTGCGGCAGCAGGGTCCCACCCCAGCGGACGGTCCTCGGAGAAACTCCCGACCCGCAGGCAAGGGTGGCAGACAGGTAGCCGTCATTCAGAAAAAACAGAACGCTCTGGATGCCGGCACCTGCGCAAAATACGCTTTTCATGTTGGTTTTTTCCATGAATTTTGTAACGCGGCCCAAGGTGGTGCCCCCGGTTTGCCGCGGGATGATAGCTTACTTTATGATCTGCTCCGAAAGGGCACGCAGTTCGCGGCACTCGGCCTCGATGTCCTTTGCGGCAAAGATAGCGCTTACCAATGCCACACCGTCCACGCCGGTGCCCTTGAGCTGTAGGATGTTCTCCTTGTGGATGCCGCCAATGGCCACCACCGGTACATCCACGGCGTTGCAGATGTCCAGCAGGGTCTGCCGGGGCATCTCGCTTACGTCCGTCTTGGTGTGGGTGGCGAACACCGCGCCCACGCCAAGATAATCCGCGCCGTGTGCCACAGCGTCCAGCGCTTCCTGTACCGTGTGGGCGGATACGCCGATCATCACGCCCTCGCCGACGCGCTGGCGCACCTGTGCGGCGGCCATATCGTCCTGCCCCACATGGATGCCCTCGGCGTGGCACTGCAAGGCCACCTCCACGTTATCGTTGATGAACAGCGGCACACCGTATTGCTGGCACAGGGCGTGGATCTGGATGGCTTCCTGTAAAAAATCCGCGTCACCCAGCTGCTTTTCCCGCAGCTGCACGCAGGTGGCACCGCCCTTCAGGGCGCTTTCCACCTGCTGATACAACGTCTGCTCGCCCACCCATGCGCGGTCGGTCACCGCGTACAGGAGCATGGTGTGTTTATCGCACTTCATAGTTTGCGCCTTTCTCCAGCTGTTCGGGGGTCATGTTGTAAATGGCATCAATGATGTAATTGCGGTAGGTAGCGTTGCCGTCCTGCGGAGTGAGCCGCTGGTGGGCGACCTCGCCCGCCAGACCCATGGCGCATACCGCCGCAGCGGCAGCTTCCAGCGGGTGGCCGGGGTTGGCGGTGACAAAAGCCGCCGTCAGGGCAGAAAGCTGACAGCCTGTGCCGGTGATGCTGCTCATCATGGCGTTGCCGTTGCGGACGCAGTAGGCTTTTTGTGCATCGGCCACGATGTCGATAGCACCGGTAATGGCAACCACTGCGCCGGTGCGGGCGGCAAAGGCCTTGGCAAAGGCTACGGCGCTGTCCAAGTTCTCCTCGGTCACCTTGTCGGCTACGTCCGCATCCACGCCCTTGGTGGTGCCTGCGCCGGAGGCAAGGGTCTTGATCTCCGAGATGTTGCCCCGGATCACTGTGAACTGCACCTCCCGCAGCAGGCGGAAGGCGGTGTCGGTGCGCAGACGGGAAGCACCGGCACCCACCGGGTCCAATACCACGGGGTGTCCCAGCTGATTGGCCTTTTTGCCCGCCAGCAGCATACTGGTGACGGTGCGGCTGTTCAGCGTGCCGATGTTGATATTCAGCCCGCCGCAGATGGCGGTGATCTCCTCCACCTCGGCGGCATCATCGGCCATGATGGGGGAGGCACCGCAGGCCAGCACCATGTTGGCGCAGTCGTTCACGGTGACGTAGTTGGTGATGTTGTGGATGAGAGGGCTGCGGCTGCGCAGGTTCTCAAAGGCGGTTTTGAGCATTCCCGGCACCTCCGCTCAGGAAAGGCTGTTCTGCATGGAGCGCAGAGCGCCGGAGCGCTGCAGGCTGAACACCACTGCACCGGCGATCACCGCACCCACGGCGGTGGAGATGAGGAAGGGCACGATGTAGGCGTAGAAGGCGATATCCGCAGCACTCTTGCCCATCAGGAAGATGGCCACGGGCCATGCGCACAGGCCGCCCAGAATGCTGGTGCCGAACACCTCACCCACCACGGTGGCAATCAGGTTTTTGGTCTTGTGGTATGCAAGGCCGCACAGCAGCGCACCGAACATACTGCCCGGGAAAGCCATCAGGCTGCCCAGACCCAGCAGGTTGCGCAGCAGGGAAGCCACAAAGGCCACGCCTACACCCCACCACGGCCCCAGCAGAACGGCGCACAGCACGTTGACCATGTGCTGCACCGGGGCGCACTTGCTGCCGAACATGGGAAAGCTGAACACGCTGCCCACCACGCACAGGGCACAGAACATACCGGCGAGGGCAAGCTTTTTGACAGAAAGATTCTTCATGATAAATTGGCTCCTTTTCAACCATCTGCGGCAGCGCAGGATGAATACCGGCGCTCCCGCAACAAAACAGCCCGTGCCCGCCACAAGGCGGGAACAGGTACGGAAGGTGCGGTCGAAACTTACTGGTTTCCTCTCACGCCGGAACACGGCTTCCCATCGCTGCATTCATCCAAGGCTCAGGGCGCTCCCCCTCAGCCGGCTGCGGAACCTCCGCAGAGGCACAAAAAAAACAGGAGGAGCCCGGCGCGGCTCCTCCTGCAAAAAATCATAAAGGGTATGACTTCCTACGGCGGCATTATCCGCATCAGGTAAAAGGGTCGAAGCTTGCTATACTTCCTCTCAGCCCGCTGCACGAGCTCCCCTGTGTTTGATTGTGACTGTATTCTACACCTCTTTCCCCAAAAATGCAAGAGGGAAGGGGACGATTTGAAATGCGCGGGCAGGTGAAATGATTTTGAATGCGCTCCGCGTTGCTCTGCGCATAGATAGCGGAATTATTTTTTTTTATTTGCATTTCAGCCAAGCCTGCGGGCTTGGCTGAAATGCTTTTTTCACAGGAGGAGTCGTAGCGGTCAACTGCATTTGTGATTCAGACCGCCCATTAACCATTGCAGCCCCACTTGTAAAAATGCGTTTGGAGCGCTCCGCAGAGCGCGACAAACGCGAAATATTAAAATAACTTTTCCGCTGAAGATGCGCAGAGCAACGCGGAGCGCATTATCAATCGTTAAGCTGTTAAAATATTTTCATTGTAAACCAAAGCCGCCGTGCAGGGGTCTGCGCAGCGGCTTTGGTCACAGAAAGGAGAATAATATGAAAAAGCAGAAAAAGTCGGGTTAACCCATGGTCACCTGCACCGTTACCTCAGTCCCGGCGGCAGCCAGCGGCAGAACGTTGCCGGAGATGGCCTTGCCGTCCACGGTAACGGCCTTGATGCCGTGCTGCACCCCGGCGGCGTTATCCACTGTAATGTGGTACACCGCACCGCGGAAGCGGCGGGTCACGGTAAAGCCGGACAGGGTGTGAGGAATGCAGGGGTCTACCTTCAGGCCGTCCAAGGTGGGCTGGATGCCCAGAATGTACTGGCTGATGTTGAAGAAGGTCCATGCCGCTGTGCCGGTCAGCCAGCTGTTTTTGGCTTCACCAAAGGTGGGGGCGTCCTTACCGGCTACCATCTGACTGTAAACGTAGGGCTCGGTGCGATGAATCTCGGAAATGTCCTCGATGTAGGCGGGGCAGGTCTTGCGGTACACCGCAAAGGCGCGGTCACCGTGGCCGAGCGTTGCCTCGGCGCAGCTGATCCACGGGTTGTTGTGGCAGAAGATACCGGCGTTCTCCTTGTATCCCGGAGGATAGCTGGAGATCTCGCCCAGATTCAGCTGGTAGCTGGTATAGGCGGGCTGCAGCAGCACCACGCCGTATTTGGTGTCCAGCCGCTCCTCCACGCTGGCAAGCGCTTGCGCGGCCTGTCCGCTCTCCTTGCCAATGCCGGCCATGACGCACATACCCTGCGGCTCAATGAAGATCTGACCCTCGGTGCACTCCTTGCTGCCGACGGGCTTGCCGAAAGCATCGTAGGCACGGCGGAACCATGCGCCGTCCCAACCGGCGGTCAGGGTGGCCTGCTCCACGGCATCAATGTGCTTGCGGGCGGCAGCGGCTTCTTCGGTCAGATTCAGATGGTCGCACAGTTGGGCGTATTCGTGGCCGTACTTGACGAACATACCGGCAATGAATACGCTTTCGGCTACGGGACCCTCGCTGGGGCCGGTGATCTGGAAGCTCTCGCCCGGGTGCTCGGAGAAGCAGTTCAGGTTCAGGCAGTCGTTCCAGTCGGCGCGGCCGATCAGCGGCAGGCCGTGGGGACCCAGATGGGTGCAGGTAAAGTTGAAGCTGCGGCGCAGGTGCTCCATCAGGGTCTGTGCCTTGGTGGCGTCGTTATCAAAGGGTACCTGCTCCTCCAGAATAGACCAGTCGCCGGTCTCCCGCAGGTAGGCAGCAGTACCGGCAATGAGCCACAGCGGGTCATCGTTGAAGCCGGTGCCGATATCCCGGTTGCCTTTTTTGGTCAGGGGCTGGTACTGGTGGTAGGCGCTGCCGTCCTCAAACTGGGTGGCGGCGATATCCAGAATGCGCTCCCGGGCGCGGGAGGGGATGATGTGCACAAAGCCCAGCAGATCCTGACAGCTGTCCCGGAAGCCCATGCCGCGTCCGGTACCGCTTTCAAAGTAGCTGGCAGAGCGGCTCATATTAAAGGTGACCATGCACTGGTACTGGTGCCAGATGTTGACCATGCGGTTCAGCTTTTCCTCGCCGGAGTCCAGATGGTAGGTGGACAGCAGCTGCTCCCAGTGGGTGCGCAGGGCGGCGCGGGCGGCATCGACCTGTGCATCCGTAGCGTAGCGCTCCATCATGGCATGGGCGCGGGTCTTGTTGATGACGCCCGGTGCAATGAACTTTTCCTGCTGCGGGTTCTCAATGTAGCCCAGACCGAACAGGACGCTGCGGCTCTCGCCGGGGGCGAGGGTCAGGTGGATGTGCAGTGCACCCACCGGTGCCCAGCCGTGGGCAATGCTGCCGGAGCAGTGCCCGGCGCGGACGGCCTGCGGGTCTGCCGGGCCGCCGTATACGCCGCAAAAGGCATCCCGGGTGGTGTCAAAGCTGTCCACCGGGCAGTTTGCCCAGAACACGGCGTAGTGGTCGCGGCGCTCGCGGTACTCGGTCTTGTGGTAGATGACGCTGCCCTCTACCTCCACCTCACCGGTGGAGAAATTGCGCTGGAAGTTGGAGCCGTCGTCCACAGCATCCCACAGGCAGAACTCCACATAGCTGAACAGATCCAGCTCCTTGACGATGGTGCTGCCGTTGCACACGGTCACCCGGTCCAGCTCACAGGCATCGCCCTTGGGGACGAACAGTTCCTGCCGAGCGGTCACGCCGTCCTTTTTGCCCTCCAAAATAGTGTAGCCCAGACCGTGGCGGCAGCTGTAACTGTCCAGCGGGGTCTTGGTGGGCTGCCAGCCCGGGTTCCACACGGTGTCGCCGTCCTTGATGTAGATCCGGTGGCCGTCCATGTCCAGCGGGGAGTTGTTGTAGCGGTAGCGGGTCAGGCGGCGCATCCGGGCGTCCCGGTAAAAGCTGTAACCGCCCGCCGTGTTGGAAACTAGACTGAAGAAGTCCTCGCTGCCAAGGTAGTTGATCCACGGCAGGGGCGTCTGCGGGGTGGTGATGACGTATTCCTTATTCTGGTCATCAAAATATCCGAACTTCATAATGCTTCCTCCTTAAAACTGCGCCTTGTCGGGCGGGCAGTGTGTCGATGAACGAAAACGATTAAGACACTGCGAAAGAAGCAATCTCATCACGCTAAGCATACCGTATCCCACCGAAAAATGCAAGAGCTTTTTGCAAAAATCTCAACGGAAATTTTAAAATAATCTGCGAAGCCCCGGCAGTTTTCTGGGACTTTCGGCACGGCGTACACCGGCGAAAGGGCGAACGAAAGACCCGAAACCCCATTTTAAAAGTAATATATACATACGGCCTCCGGCACCGAAAACCATAACGAAACTGCAACGAAAATTTTTTCGTTTTAATCGAAATGTAACGAAAGTGAATCGAGATGCACAATTATTACAGGCCGTATTGGAACAAAATGCCAAAAGTGATGCAGCTGAGCTAAAACTTTTGCGTTTCCGCTTGATTTTTGGTACAGAATGCGATATATTGAGGTTGCGAAAACGATTAAGGAACTCGCGAGAAACATCCCGCTGCTCCTATCCTCGGAAGGAGGCTAAAAGATGCCGTCCCTGAAGGATCTGGCGAAAGAATGCGGCGTATCTGTCGCAACCGTCAGCAAGGCTTTAAACGACCAGCCGGATATCGCACCGGCCACGCGGGAGCGCATCCGTGCAGCGGCCCGCCGCATGGGGTACCTGCCCAACGCAGCGGCCCGGGCGCTGAAAACCAACCGCACTTACAATCTTGGCGTTCTGTTCGTAGATGAAAAACAGAGCGGCCTGACCCACGAGTACTTCTCCGCAGTGCTGGACAGCTTCAAGGTAGAAGCGGAAAAGCGCGGCTACGATATCACCTTCATCAACCACAACATCAGCGGCAAGTCCATGAGCTATCTGGAACATTGCCACTACCGGGGTGTGGACGGCGTGGTGATCGCCTGTGTGAACTTTTACGATCCGCAGGTGGTGGAGCTGGTCAACGGCGATGTGCCGGTGGTGACCATCGACCATGTGTTCAACAACCGGATGGCGATCCTTTCAGACAACGTGGCGGGCACAAAGGCTCTGGTACAGCAGGCATGGGCCTGCGGACACCGGCGCATCGCCTTTATCCACGGCGAAAAGACCGCCGTTACCGAGAACCGCTTGGCAGGCTTCTATCAAGCCTGCGAGGAGCTGGGGCTGAAGGTGCCGGAGGAGTACGTCCGCTGCGGTGTGTACCACGATGTGGACCGCTGCGCAGAGGAGACCCGGGCGCTGCTGGCACTGCCGCAGCGGCCCACCTGCATCATCTTCCCGGATGACTTTTCCGCACTGGGCGGCTACAACGCCCTGACCGAAGCGGGGTTGAGCATCCCGGAGGACATCTCGGTGATGGGGTACGATGGCATCTATCTCTCCCGGGTGGTCAAACCCTCGCTGGTGACCTACCAGCAGAACACAAAATCCCTTGGCAGGCTGGCAGCGGATAAGCTGATCGAACTGATCGAGCATCCGCGTGTGACCCTGCCGGAGCAGATCCGGGTGTCCGGCAAACTGCTGGACGGCGGCTCCGTCCGTATCCTTTAACAAAGACCCATAACTCCCGGCGCGGAGTTTTTGAGAATGAATTTTTTAATTGGAAAACCATGAAGGAGGTTTACCCTTATGAAAAAGATCTCTCGTCGTAATTTCCTGCTCGCTTCCGGTGTCGTGACTGTTGGTGCTGCTCTGGCAGCCTGCGGCGGCGGTTCTTCCAGCAGCACTGCTGCTTCCTCTGCCGCGCCTGCATCCTCTGCAGCTGCTTCTGCTCCGGCTGCTGCCGAGGGCAAGGTGCTGAACATCTGGTGCTGGAATGATGAGTTCCAGAGCCGCTTCAACGACTACTATCCCGAGGTCAAGGAGATCGCAGCCGACAAGTCCACCACCACCCTGAAGGACGGCACCACCGTGAAGTGGACCATCAACGCCAACGAAAACAACAACTACCAGAACAAGCTGGACGAGGCTCTGCTGAATCAGGATTCCGCTGCCGATGACGACAAGATCGACATTTTCCTGATCGAGGCTGACTACGCTCTGAAGTATGTGGATTCCGACTACGTTCTGGATGTCAAGAAGGATATCGGCCTGACCGATTCCGATCTGGCCGGCCAGTACCAGTACACCAAGGACATCGTTTCTGTGGACGGCAGCCAGCGCGGCACCACCTGGCAGGCTACCCCGGGTCTGTTCGCATACCGCCGCAGCATTGCCAAGGAGGTGCTGGGCACCGATGACCCCGCCGAAGTGCAGACCTACCTGTCCGACTGGGATAAGTTCAACGATGTAGCTGCCAAGGCTGCTGCCAAGGGCTACAAGATGCTGTCCGGCTTTGACGATGCATACCGCACCTTCTCCAACAACGTCTCCGCACCTTGGGTCACCGGCACCACCGTTACCGTGGACGAGAACCTGATGAAGTGGGTGGATCAGACCAAGGAGTACACCGACAAGGGCTACAACAACAAGTCCAGCCTGTGGGACAGCCAGTGGGCTTCCGATCAGGGCCCCACCGGTAAGGTGTTCGGCTTCTTCTACTCCACTTGGGGCATCAACTTCACCCTGCTGGGCAACTCTCTGGCAACTCCTACCGCTGAGGGCGGCAAGGAAGAGGTTGGCAATGGCATCTACGGCGACTACGCTGTGTGCGAAGGCCCTCAGCCCTACTACTGGGGCGGCACCTGGATCTGCGGCGCAGCCGGCAGCGACAACCTTGAGACCATCAAGGACGTTATGCTGAAGCTGACCTGCGATGAAGCCATCATGAAGCAGATCACCATGGATACGCAGGATTACACCAACAACGAGAAGGCCATGAACGAGATCGCCAACAGCGATTACAAGTCCGACTTCCTCGGCGGCCAGAACCACATCGCTCTGTTTGCAGAGGCTGCAACCAAGATCGATATGTCCAACGCCGGCCCGTACGATCAGGGCCTGAACGAGAGCTTCCAGAACGCTTTCAAGGATTACTTCACCGGCAACGTGCAGGAGGATGCCGCCAAGGCAAACTTCGAGACCGCCATCAAGGAGAAGTACCCCGAGCTGACCGACGTGGTATGGCCCGCATAAGCGGTTTTACTCCGAACTGAAAATTGAAGCAAAGGGGCGGGCGGCGTATCTCGCCCGCCCCTTTGGTTTTGCTGTGACCCGGCAGGAGGGAGATCTCATGGGAGAAAAAACAAAGAAGAAAGGGTCGATCAGCTACGCGAAATGGGGCTATATCTTCATTGCACCGTTCTTTATCATCTTCGCGGTATTCCAGCTGATCCCTCTGGCATCCACCATCTATTACAGCTTTTTTGAGTATTACCGCAGCGGTCTGAAGATCATCGGACCCAACTTTGTGGGTCTGAAAAACTACATCACCCTGTTCGCGACCGATCTGCCCAAGTATTTCAGCAACACGCTGATCCTCTGGATCATCGGTTTCGTCCCGCAGATCATCGTCTCGCTGCTGCTGGCGGCATGGTTCACCGACCTGCGACTGAAGCTGAAGGGACAGACCTTCTTCAAGACGGTCATCTACATGCCCAACCTGATCATGGCCTCGGCCTTCGCAATGCTGTTCTTCGCCCTGTTCTCGGATAACGGCCCGGTGAACGCAGTGCTGCTGAGCATGGGCTGGATCAAGACCCCCATCAGCTTTTTGAATACCGTGTGGGGCAACCGTGGCCTTGTGGGCCTGATGAACTTCCTGATGTGGTTCGGCAACACCACCATCATGCTGATGGCAGCCATTATGGGCGTGGATCCCACCCTGTACGAGGCTGCGGAACTGGACGGCTGCACCCCGAACCAGATGTTCTGGAAGATCACCCTGCCCCTGATCCGCCCCATTCTGGTCTATGTGATGATCACCTCCATGATCGGCGGCTTGCAGATGTTCGATGTGCCGCAGATTTTGACCAACGGCAAGGGCGGCCCCGACCGTACCTCCACCACCATGATCATGTACCTGAACAACCACCTGTTCAGCAAGAACTACGGCATGGCCGGTGCAGTATCTGTGGTGCTGTTCCTTGTGTGTGCAGTGCTGTGCGTCGTCGTGTACTTCTCGCTGACCAAGGAAGATGACGGCCTGACCAAGGCTCAGCGCAAGGAACTGAAGGCAGCCAAAAAGGCTGCTGCCAAAGGAGGAAAATAAGTATGGCACATACGCCTAAAAACCAGTCCGAAAAGGCGATCTTGACCGCCCGCCGTGCGTGGTGCTATCTGGTGCTGGTGCTGATCAGCTTTCTGTGCCTGTTCTTCTTCTATGTGCTGATCATCAACTCCACCCGCACCCACTTCGAGATCCAGAAGGGCTTCTCGCTGATGCCGGGCAAGTCCATCATCACAAACTTCCGCAACGTGCTTACGGACGCCAACATCCCTGTGGTAAGCGGCATCCGCAACAGCCTGCTGGTGTCTGCCTGCTCGGCAGCGCTCAGCGTTTACTTCTCGGCACTGACGGCCTACGGCATCTACGCCTATAACTTCAAATTCAAAAAGGCTGCCTTTGCCCTGATCCTGCTCATCATGACCATGCCCACACAGGTGTCCGCACTGGGCTTTCTGCAGTTGATCTCCAAGATGGGGCTGAAAAACAGCTTCATCCCGCTGATCGTTCCCAGCATTGCAGCACCTACCGTGTTCTTCTTCATGAAGCAGTATCTGGACGCCTCCCTTCCCATGGAGATCGTGGAGGCCGCCCGCATTGACGGTGCAGGCGAGTTCTATACCTTTAATAAGATCGTGCTGCCCATCATGAAGCCGGCTCTGGCTGTGCAGGCCATCTTCTCCTTCGTGGCCAGCTGGAACAACTACTTCATCCCGGCTCTGGTGTTGGACACTGCCGACAAAAAGACCCTGCCGATCCTGATCGCCCAGCTGCGCAGCGCGGACTTCCTGAAGTTCGATATGGGCAAGGTGTACATGATGGTGGCTATCGCCATTCTGCCGGTCATCGTCGTCTACCTGCTGCTGTCCAAGTTCATCGTCCGCGGCGTTGCGCTTGGCGGCGTTAAAGGCTAAAATTGCGACATCTCTGTTACAGCATAGCAAAGCCCCCGGGGGTCACACCCTCGGGGGCTTTGTGCGTAAGTTGAAGTGAGAAAACGATTTGGAATGCGCTCCGCGTTCGCTTTGCGCATAAATAGTGGAAAGAATATTTTTATGTTTGCAACTCTGGAAAATCTGCGGATTTTCCAGAGTTGCTTTTTCACGGGAGGAACGCTGCCCGCAGCACCGCGCTTTCGCAGAAAGCGGTGCTGCAAATGCTGCTGCCCTTCACGACCCCACCCGTGAAAAGGGGATTCAGAAACGCCCGCAGGCGTTTCTGAATCCCGAATAAAAAATAATTTTCCGCTGAAAATGGCTAGAGCGCAGCGGAAGCCATTCAAAATCGTCCCACATCGGGAGTGTGCGATGGGATTCAGATCAAGATCCCATCGCAATGGTCGATCTCGTGCTGGATGATCTGCGCCGTCCAGCCGGTAAAGGTCTTGATGCGCGGTTTGCCGTCCATGGTCTGATACTGCACCTTGATGCTCTGGTAGCGCTTTGTTTTTCGCACACCCTCCAGCGAAAGACAGCCCTCCTCGGCTTCGTACTGGCCGGATTTTTTCAGGATGACCGGGTTGAACAGCACCAGATACCCGTCCTCAGCTTCCACTGCAATGATGCGCTTGAGCACGCCGATCATGTTGGCAGCCATGCCTACACAGCCATCGGCGTGGGCGGTCAGGGTCTCCAGTAAGTCCCGCGCAACAGGGGCATCCTCCGGGGTGGCGGGGGCGGACTTCTGCGCCAGAAACAGCGGGTCGTGCATGATGGGCTGGATCATAGTAAAATCTCCTATTATTTTTCAGTTCTGCTTAAAAGAATGCCTGCCAGCAGTCCGGCGGCAGCCGGGAGCACCCAGCCAAAGCCCAGTGCCGCCAGTGGCAGGGCGTTGGCAAGGGCAGAAAGTGCGCCAAGCGGCAACGCGGCGGCAATGCTCTGCACGGCGGTGCAGCCAATGCACAGCGGGTAGACCCGGCGGCGCTGTTCCAGCCCGGGCACGAAGGAAAGTACGATCAGCACAATGGCCACCGGGTATAGCGCATTGAGCACCGGGATGGACAAGCGCAGGATCTCTGCCAGCCCCAGATTGGAGAACAGCATACTGGCAGCGGCAAAAAAGGCGGCAAGAGCAGGGTAGGGGATGTGGGGCAGCAGGGTGTGGAAATACTCTCCCACACAGGCAATCAGCCCCACACAGGTGTTGAAGCAGGCCAGCATAAAGATGGCCGCAAGCAGCACCAGCCCCGCTTTACCGAACAGCCGCTCCGCCAGCACGGTCAGCACCTCGGCACCGGTGGCAAGACCGGGCACGGCGGCACCGGTCAACGCTCCGGCGTGCCCCAGCATGGCATAGACCGCCAGCAACAGCCCGCCTGCCACAAGACCGGCACGGATGGCACTGCGCTGCACGTCCTGCTCCCGGGCAACGCCCTGCGCCCGGATGTTCATGGCGATGACCGCGCCAAAGTTCAGTGCGGCAAGGGCGTCCATGGTCTGGTAACCGTACAATACGCCTTGTAAAATGACCGCTGAACTATACGCATCGGTGGGCGCACCGTACTGCGCCGCCAGCGGGTGCAGCAAACAGCCGCCGAACAGGATCAAAATCAGAACCAGCAGGCAGGGGCAGAGCAGCCTGCCCAGCCAGCGGGTGAGCCTGTCCGGGCGCAGCGCTACCAGAAAGGCCGCGCCGAAGAACAGCACGGAGTACCCCAGCTGCAGCCCGGCGCTGCTGCCCAGCAGCGGGGTGAGCATGGCAAACGAGGTGCTTGCGGTGCGCGGAATGGCCAGACACGGCCCGATGGACAGGTAGATCAAAATCATGAACACCTGCGCGAACACCGGATGCACCCGCCCGGCAAGCTTATCCAGACCGTCAGCCCGTGCCACCGCGATGACCCCTGCAACCGGCAGACCCACGGCACTGAGGGCAAGCCCCAGAAAGGCGGGCCAGAAGTTTACCTCCGCCTTTGCACCCAGATCGGGTGGGAAGATCAGGTTGCCCGCCCCGAAAAACATGGAAAATAACGTAAAACCGACAAGCAGCAGCTTGCGGCCCTTGAGCGCTTTTGTCAATACCGTCCTCTCTTTCCTGCGCCGGTGCCAAAGGTGCACCGTGTACTGTACCCAGTTTACACTGGATGCAAATTCATGTCAAGCGTACGACGGTTGAATAAAAGTATATACAAAGCGAGCCGACTCGCCGTGGGTGGTGCACAGGTCATTCCCCTTTGCGGGACGGTATGGTATACTATACCTTATAATAGGAAGCGGAAGAGGGCAGTTTATGAAGCAGAACAAGCAGTTTTTCCGCCGTCTGCTGGCGGTGGCGTTCTGGCTGGCGGTCTGGCAGGCCGCAGCCATGGCCATCGGGCAGGAGGTGTTTTTGGTATCGCCGGTGCAGGCGCTGCGCACCTTAGTGCAGCTGCTGCCGAGGGCAGATTTCTGGCAGCGGGTGGGCTTCAGCTCAGGGCGCATTTTGCTGGGTTTTGTGCTGGGCGCAGTGGTCAGCGTGGTGCTGGCGGTGTGCGCCGCCCGGTGGAGCGCCGCCGATGCGCTGCTGGCTCCGGTGATGCAGCTGGTCAAGGCCACGCCGGTGGCAAGCTTTATCATTCTGGCGCTGGTCTGGGTGCGGGGCAGTGCGCTTTCGGTGCTTATCAGCTTTTTGATGGTGCTGCCGGTGCTGTACGGCGCGGTGCGCACCGGCATTGCCGGTGCAGACGTGCAGCTGCTGGAAATGGCAGCGGTGTTCCGTCTGCCGCCGGGTCGCCGCCTGCGGTCGATCTGGCTGCCTGCGGTGCTTCCGGCCTTCCGGCAGGGGTGCAGCGTGGCGCTGGGCATCTGCTGGAAAAGCGGTGTGGCAGCCGAGGTCATCGGCCTGCCCAACGGCAGCATCGGCGATGCGCTCTACCGCGCTAAGATCACCCTTTCCACAGGGGAGCTGTTTGCGTGGACCTTTGTCATCATCCTGCTGAGCGCAGGCTTTGAAAAGCTGTTCCTGCTTGCACTGGATAAAGCCGTGGGCGCAGTGCTGGGAGAGGAGGGGACAAAATGCTGAAGCTTCAACACCTGACAAAACGGTTCGGCGCAGCGCCGCTCTTCACCGACCTGTGCATGGAGGTGGATGCCCCCGTGGTGCTGTGGGCACCCAGCGGCTGGGGCAAGACCACCCTGCTGCGCATCCTGATGGGGCTGGAACGCCCCACCACCGGCAGCGTGGAGGGCGTAGGCCGGGTGGCGGCGGTCTTTCAGGAAGACCGCCTTTGTCCTCAGCTGAACGCGGTGCAGAACGTCACCTTGGTGCTGCCGGGGGCGGAAAACCAGTACAAAGAGCAAATTACAAGCGATTTTCAACAGCTTGGAATGGGCACTGCCGCCTTGCAGCTGCCCGCCCGCAGGCTTTCCGGCGGGCAAAAGCGGCGGGTGGCGCTGCTGCGGGCGCTGTGGGCACCCAGCGACACCCTGCTGTTGGACGAGCCCTTTACCGGCATGGACCCGGACACCCTGCAGCGGGCGGCGGCGCTGCTGCGGCAGCGCTGCGCGGGCAAGCCGGTGTTGCTGGCTACGCACGATAAAAGCGCTATCCGCGCCCTTGGCTGGCCGGTAGTGGAGCTGAAAAAGCTGGGACGCTCTTGAATGCCCTCCGCTTTGCTCTGGGCATGATTTATGGAATTTTTGTTTGTTCAATATAGCTTTTGTCGCGCTCTGCGGAGCGCGACAAAAGCTGCTTGTTTTAAAATTACCTAAAAAGCAAGGACGTGCAGCCCGCGGGCTGCACGTCCTTGCTTATAGAACATTCTTTAACTGAACAGGCTTTTAGTGTTGTGAGAGTATACGGATAGTACTAAACCGACACAGATATACAGCATAAGCACCGAGCTACCGCCTGCGGAGTAGAAGGGCAGGGTGACACCGATGACCGGCAGCACCCGCAGGTTCATGCCCACGTTCACCGCGATCTGCGCCATCAGGGCACCTCCGATACCGGCGCAGATGTAGCTGCCCAGCAGATCTTCGCTGCGGGCACCGGTGGCAAAGGTCTTGATCACCAGCGCCAGCAGAACGCCCAGCACCACGCAGCAGCCCACAAAGCCCGCCACGTTGCCGATCCAGCTGAGGATGAAGTCATTGTGGGCGTTGGGCACGCTGTAATACCTGCCTCCGAATAGGCCGTTGCCAAAGATGCCGCCGGAGCCCAGCGCGATCTCGCCGCGCTGCTGCTGGTAGATGATGTTCTTCCACACGGTCTCGCTGGGGGCCCAGCCGGTGGTGTTTTCCGGGTCCAGCACCGCCAGAATGCGGTACCACTGGTATCCTTTGCCGATCTTATCGCTGAAAAAGGCAAAGGCAACCGCCACGGCAGCGCCCGCCGCCGCAAAGGCTGCAAAGATATACTTCCAGCTCAGCCCCGCCGCAAACATCATGCAGCAGCCGATGATGCCGTAGATGATGGCCGTGCCGTCGTCGCCCTGCACATGGATGATGGCAATGGGCACCAGCAGGTGCAGCAGCAGCTTTGCCAGCTCTTTTGGCTCGTTGATGCGGCTGCGCACGTTGTTCAGGTGCATGGCAAAGGTCAGGATAAAGCTGATCTTTGCCAGCTCTGTGGGCTGAAAGGTAAAGCCGCCCAGTTTATACCAGGAGTAGTTGTCGGTATCACCGGCGTTGTAGCCGATGGTCAGCGGGCCGATGGACACGTTGCGGATGACCAGCGTGGGCAGCACCAGACCCCACGTCAGCACAACGTGCACCGGCCACACCTTTACAAGGCTGCGGTAGTCCACGCAGGAGAGCAGCAGCGCGATCACGATGCCAATGGCGGCAGCGCCCGCCTGCACCAGTGCGCGGCGGTAGTCGCCAATGCCGATGATGGCACCGGTCACCTCGTCGGTGGCAAAGCCGTTGCCCTGCTTAGCTGCCCAAGAGGACAGTGCCAGCACCGCCATCACGCTGCTGAAAATGCACAGCAGCAGATACATCTTATCGGTGCGCTTAAAATATTGTCGAATGCTATCCAAAGAAAGCACCGCCTTTCGTCAGAACAATCTGCCGGGGCGTGCCTGTGTACAGGCGATAAAAACCCAGCATACTGCTATTATACACAAACCTTTGCGCCAATGCAATGCGCCGGGTGTGACGGAATGGTAAAACATTGCCGGGATGCTTGACAAAGCCCCGGTTGCATCCTACAATGAACCTGTGGGCGCAGCCTTGCGCACAACAGCCCCGGCGGTGTGCCGGGGGAGAGGAACGGAAAAGAAGAAATGGAACATACAGTTTATCGCCGTCTGCTCAGCGCGGTGTGTGCCATTGCGCTGGCCTTTACGGCAGTGTGCCCGGCAGTGGCTGCCGCGCCGGAGGAAACCACCGGCACCCCCCAGACCCTGACCGCTTCCGAGGTAAAGGAGATGCAGCAGACGGATGCCGCCGTCACCGCCCTGACCGACAGTGCCGCCTACGCCGGAATGTCGGAGGAAGAGCGTCAGGTGGCTGCGCTGGCGCAGCTGGACGAACTGGCGGCGCAAGGGCTTGTGAAAAAAGACAGCATCTATGTGGATGCGAAAAACGGCATGGTAAGCTTTACTTACAGCTGCGGCGCACTGGGCGGTATTCTGCTCACCGACACCGAGAGCGAGGCGGACGCCGCCCTGCCCGGGCCGGAGATGGAGGATGCGCCCGCCCTGCTCGCTGCCGAGAATGGCACGGTGGGCAATGCGGTCATCTACTATGCCTTTGATAATGGAGTCAACAGTAACCGCTACCCCTACTATTCTTATATGAAGGACTACTGGAGCGGCTATGGGCTGGACACCCATTTGGACATGATGGTGACCGTCTCCGACCTGAAGCGGATGGCAGACTACGACCTTGCCATCCTAAGTGCCCACGGCGCGTACTATACCTATGAGTACGGCTGGCTGTGGAAAAAACAGGCCACCGCGCCCATCATCCTGCTGCTGGAAAAATCTGATTTCTGGAACGACCTGCGCTACGGCTTGGAGCTGCTTAGCCACCGGGTCATCAAGGTGAACGGCTGCTACGCCGTCACCGGGGACTTTTTCGGCAATGCCTACCGGGGCGGTAAGCTGAACGGCACCATCGTGCTTTCGGAGACCTGCGAGTTCTACGGACGCAGCGGCCATGTAGACACCGCCCTTTCGGACGGGCTGCTCTCCGGCGGGGCAAAGGCCGTGGCGGGCTTTGTGAACAACGTGTACAGCGTGTACTCTCGCAGTATGCTGTGGGCGACCGTGAACCGCCTGATCGAGGGCGAGACGTTGCAGCAGGCCATTGATTACGGCCTTGAGGTCTACGGCGAAAACGACATCGTGTGGTATCTCAACCAGAACACCGGACGGCGTCCCCACGCGGCGGCGTCCTATCCCATCATTCAGGGCGACGGCACCGCTCGGCTTACCGCGCCCGGCACGGCAACGAACAGCGCTGCAGAGCAGCAGACCCCTGCCGCCGCCTGACCATTGCACTTTTGTGCGTTTTATATTATACTTAGGGATGGCAGAGTGTCTGCCATCCCTTTTTTGAAACGATGAGGTAACCTTCATGTCAGAATATATCACCCATTCCCGCGCCGAGACGGTGGCGCTGGGCAAGCGGATGGCCGCTGTGCTGGCCCCCGGGGCGCTGATCGCCTTTACCGGCGGTCTGGGCGCGGGCAAGACCGCCTTTACCGAGGGTCTTGCCGAGGGTCTGGGCTGCACCGACCCGGTGTCCAGCCCCACCTTTGCCATCGTGAACTACTACCGGGGCCCGCGCCCGCTGGCACACTTTGACCTGTACCGCATTTCTACCGAGAATGATCTGTGCGCGGCAGGCTTCTACGATTATCTGGATCAGGGCGCTGTGGTGGCGGCAGAGTGGAGCGAGAACTTTGCCGACCTGCTGGCGCTGGAAAACCCCATCCGGGTGAACATCGAACGTCTGGACGATACCACCCGCAAGATCACTATTGAGGGGGTGACGGTATGAATATTCTGGCCGTGGATACGGCGGGCAAAACCGCCGGTGTGGCTCTGCTGCAGGACGACCGCCTGTTGTACGAGGTGTATCTGGACGGCGGCATGACCCACAGCGAAACGCTGATGCCCATGATCGACACCTGCTTAAAGCTGTGCGGGCTGACCTGCGCGGACATCGACCTGTACGCCGTCAACGCAGGCCCGGGCAGCTTTACCGGCCTGCGCATCGGGTTGGCTGCCGTCAAGGGTCTGGCCTTCCCGCGTGAGACGCTGTGTGCCCCGGTGTCTACCTTGGAAGCGCTGGCCGCTGCCCACACCGGCGAGGGTACCGTGCTCTGCGCACTGGACGCCCGCCGCGCACAGGTATACAGTGCAGCATTTGACCTTGCCACCCACACCCGTCTGCTGGACGATGACGCCCGGGCGGTGACAGATCTGGCTGATTTTGTAGAAAATTGCAAAAAGCCTCTGTTTTTTGTTGGTGATGGCGCGGGTCTGTGCTATAATAAATACAGCAATGTGCCGGGCGTGCTGCAAACACCCCCGGCGCTGCGGGGCGGCCGTGCCGCTGCCGTAGCACTTGTGGCAAAGCAGATGGCCGCAGCCGGGCAGGCTGTGCTGCCGGAGGCGCTGCTGCCGGACTACCACCGTCTCAGTCAGGCGGAGCGGGAGCGGGCGGAGCGTCTGGCTGCCGAAGCCGCAGCAAACAAACAATAAAAACGGAACTGTGACCACTCACAGGGAAAGGACGTTTTTCCATGGCAAAACCCATCGCACTTGCCGCCGACCACGGCGGATTTGAACTGAAAGAGGCTGTCAAGGCACATCTGGAGGAGCTTGGTCTGGAGTATATCGACTTTGGCACCCACAGCACCGACAGCGTGGACTACCCCGATATGGCTGTGCCCGCCTGTGACGCAGTGGTGAGCGGCCAGTGCGAGAAGGCACTGCTGTTCTGCGGCACCGGTGTGGGCATCAGCATGGCAGCCAACAAGATCAAGGGCATCCGCGCCTGCTGCTGCTCCGACAGCTTCAGCTGCGAGTATACCCGCCGCCACAACGACGCCAACGCCCTGTGCATGGGCGGCCGCGTAGTGGGCGCAGGCCTTGCCTGCCAGCTGGTGGATATCTTCCTGAACACCGAGTTTGAGGGCGGCCGTCATCAGCGCCGCATCGACAAGCTGACCGCACTGGAAAACCGCTGATTGAAATTTTTGTAATTTCACAGAGAAGCCTGCTGTGCAAGCTTCTCTGTGAAAAAATCCCTTTGTGCGCCCACCGGGCGGGCAAGGCCACAGATCAGTACCCGATAGAATGTTCTATATAAATTAAGGAGCGTGTTTTTATGACCCCGATGATCGTTGAACATCCGCTGCTGCAGCACAAGATCAGCCTGCTGCGCAACAAACAGACCGGCACCAAGGAGTTCCGTGACCTCGTTGGCGAGATCGCAACGCTGCTGTGCTACGAGGCTACCCGCGATCTGCCGCTGGAAGAGGTGGAGATCGAGACCCCCATCACCATGGCAAAGACCAAGGTGCTGGCAGGCCGCAAGCTGGCTCTGGTGCCCATCCTGCGCGCAGGTATGGGTATGCTGGACGGCATGCTGACCCTGCTGCCCGCTGCCAAGGTCGGCTTCATCGGCCTGTACCGCGACGAAAAGACCCTGCAGCCTGTGGAGTACTTCTGCAAGCTGCCGCAGGATATCGCCGAGCGTGACGTTCTGGTGCTGGATCCCATGCTGGCTACCGGCGGCAGCGCCATCGACGCCATCACCCAGATCAAGAAGCACGGCGCAAAGCGCATCAAGTTCATCGGTCTGCTGGGCGCACCGGAGGGCATCAAGGCTCTGCACGAGGCACACCCGGATGTGGACATCTATCTGGGCGCACAGGACGACCGCCTGAACGAGAATGGCTACATCGTGCCCGGTCTGGGCGATGCAGGCGACCGTATCTACGGCACCAAGTAAAAACAACATAAAGCTTTTCGCCGCCGCCTCCCGCCCGGAGACGGCGGCTTTTTGCGTCTGCCGTTTCCCTCCACGACCCCTTCCCGTGAAAAGAGGAACTCGGAGCGCCCGCAGGCGCTCCGAGTTCCTGAATAAAATGATAATTCCTTGATTTATGGCCAGAGCAAAGCGGAGGCCATTAAAATCGTCCGGCGTTATACCTCGCTGCTGCGCAGAAAACGCACCAGCAGGGGCAGCTCGTACAGCAGCATCAGCAGCCAGCCCACCGCGTAGCTGAAGGGCAAGGCTTCGATGTCCATCTTCATCACCAGCACAAACAGTGCGGCAGCGGCCACACGGCCGCCCATGTTCAGCATACTGCTGTTCAGGGTGACCTTCAAATCGCCCATGCCCCGGAAAAAGCCCTGAATGCCGTTGGTGGCGGCGGGCATCAGATAAAACAGCGAGATGGTGCGCAAAAACCGCACGCCAAGGTCCACCACAGCAGGGTCGGCGGCAAACAGCCGGATGATGGGCTCGGCAAACAGCAGGCAGACACCGGTAAGCAGCAGCGCATAGACGAATTCGATGCGCATACCGCAGTGGTAGCCCTGCCGTACCCGGTCGGTCTTGCCCGCGCCCCGGTTCTGCGCCATCAGGGTGGTCATGGCGTGGCCGATGTTCTGCTGCGGGGTGTAGGCGAAGTCGTCGATGCGGGAGGCAGCGGTAAAAGCCGCCATGGCGTTGACGCCCATGGTGTTTACGATGGCCTGCACCGCAATTTTGCCCAGCTGCACCGTGGCCTGCTGCATCGCGCTGGCCCAGCCGTAGCTCACGGTCTTGCGCAGCAGCTTGCCGTCATACACCAGCCACCGCCTGCCCAGCTGTAAGATTGGTACCTTATAGCGGATGTACACCACGCACAGCAGGCAGCAGGCGGCCTCGCCGAGCACGGTGGAAAGAGCGCAGCCCTCGCTGCCCCAGCCCAGCGCCTCCACAAAAAACAGGTCGCCGCCAATGTTCAGCACCGCACTGATCATCAAAAAATACAGTGCGCTCTTGCTGTCGCCCAGCGCACGCATGGTGGCGGCAAGGAAATTATAGAAGAAGGTGAAGATCAGTCCCGCAAACACGATGCGCAGATAATTCACCGCAATGGGCAGAATAGCCGCAGGCACCTGCAGCAGCCGCAGCAGCGGGTCTGCCAGCAGCACGCACAGGGCAGAGAAGGTCAAAGAGAACACCGTGCCCGCAATGGCAGTGGTGGATACCTGCCGCTCCACCAGCTTGGTGTCCCCCGCGCCAAAGGCGGTGCTGACCAGAATGCCCGCGCCCAGACACATCCCGTTGATGAACAGGATGGCAAGGGTCATCAGGGGGTTCGAGGTGCCCACGGCAGCCAGCGCATCCTCGCCCACAAACTTGCCCACGATGATGCTGTCGGCGGCGTTGTAGGTAAGCTGGAACAGGTTGCCCAGCACCAGCGGAATGGTAAATTTGATCAGCAGCGGCGTAATAGCGCCGCTGGTCATGTCCTTGGTCATGAAAAACGTCCTCTTTCCTATTGATAGAAGCAGCCGCTTACACGATGCTGGCGCGTCCGCTGAAAATGGCCAGCGCCGCGCGGCTGTTGCAGTTGGCCAGCAGCTGGGCGGCAGCGTGCAGGGCAGCACCGGCGCTGACCGAAGCGGGAATGGCATCGGTGCGCAGCACCTGCTGGGCAGCCCGCTGGGCGTCCCGGCTGGCCACGGCAGAAACGTTATCCACCACATAGCTGTTGTAGTTTTCCGGCACGATGCCGTAGCCGATATCCGGGATGCCGTGGGGGCCGGTAAGCCCGCCGCCCAGCACCTGATTTTCATACGGCTCCACCGCCACGATGCGCACATCGTTCGTCCATGCCTTGATGGTCTCGCCCACGCCGGTCACTGTGCCGGCGCTGCCCACCCCGATGGTAATGGCGTCCACAAGGCTCTGGTTCTGCCGTGCAATGCTTTGCACGATGGCAGGGCCGGTGACCCGGCGGTGGTACTCCGGGTTGTCGTCGTTGGCAAGCCAGTTCATATAGTACCAGCCGTTCGCGGCGGCGGTCTGCGCCGCCAGTGCCCGTGCCCCGGCCAGACCGCTGCGGGCAGGGCTGTGCCGGATCTGTGCACCCAGCCGCAGCAGGTATTCCTGCCGCAGGGCAGGGGCATCCTCCGGCATCACCAGCACGATGGGGTGCCCGGCGGTCAGGCTGGCCAGCGTCAGGGCGGTGGCAAAGGGGCCGGAGGCCGCCTCGATGATGGGCTGCCCCGGGGCAAGCTGCTTTTTTTCAATGGCAAGGGCCAGCATCCCCTCGGCAAGGCCGTCCCGGGCGGTGCCGGTGGGGCCGTTAAAATCCAGATACGCGTACAGATGCCCCTTCAGCCCGCAGGCGGCGGCATAGCCCCGCAGCTCCACAATGGGGCAGGCAGTGGTAAGGGTCTGGTAAAAATTAGAGTAGATCGGCACAAGGGCACTCCTTTCTCTTGGGATACAACACTATTATCCTAACGCAAAGCCCCCGGCTGCGTCAAGATGCCTTTTGGCAAAAACAGCGAATTTTGGGCAGATATTTCAGAAAAAACTCCAAAATCCCCTTGACAAGGGGCAGGGGTTCTGGTATACTCCATCCGTAAAGCAAAAAAACTTTACAACACAGCAAGCACAGACAGCAGAGCACCGGGGGTCAACAGCAATGGCAAAAGATCTGGAAATGGGGTATCTGCTGGATTTTTATGGCGAGGTGCTTACCCAGAAGCAGCGCGAGATGCTGCGCCAGTATTACAACGATGATCTTTCGCTGAGCGAGATCGGCGAAAACTTCGGCATCACCCGGCAGGGCGCACGGGACGCCATCAAGCACGGCGAGACCACCCTGAAGGAACTGGAAGAAAAGGTAGGCTTTGCAGCCCGCTACCGGCGGGTACAGCAGAAGCTGGAACAGCTGGAACAGCTGGTCATTGACACCCGGTTCGAGTGCACCGGCCCCCGCGCCAATATCACCACCACGGAATATGTGGAAACGCTGACAAAAATGCTGGAGATCATCCGCTCGATGGATGAAGCAAACGAAAGCTGATCGAATTTTGAAAGGAGCACCGCACAATGGCATTTGAATCCCTGACCGACCGCCTTGCCGGTGTATTCAAAAAGCTGCGCGGTCACGGTAAGCTGACCGAGGCAGATATTAAAGCCGCCATGCGCGAGGTGCGGATGGCTTTGCTGGAAGCCGATGTCAACTACAAGGTTGCCAAGGACTTCTGCGCAAAGGTGTCCGAGCGCGCCATGGGTCAGGAGGTCATGGAAAGCCTGACCCCCGCCCAGCAGGTGGTCAAGATCGTCAATGAGGAGCTGGTAGCCCTCATGGGCGGCAGCGAAGCCGCCCGCCTGAACATCAAGAACAAGGGCCAGACGGTCATCATGCTCTGCGGCCTGCAGGGCAATGGTAAAACCACCCATGCGGCAAAGCTTGCCAAGTTTTATATCAAGCAGGGCCGCCGCCCCATGCTGGTAGCCTGCGATATCTACCGCCCTGCGGCTATCGACCAGCTGCAGGTGGTGGGCAAGCAGGCCGGTGCACCGGTGTTCACCCTGCCCGGCGCAAAGCCGCCGGAGATCGCCCGTAAGGCACTGGCACACGCCAAGGACTACGGCAACGACATCGTTATTCTGGATACGGCAGGCCGCTTGCAGATCGATGAAGTGCTGATGCAGGAGCTGGTGGACATCAAGGCTGCCGTTCCCGTGGATGAGACCCTGCTGGTGGTGGACGCCATGGCCGGTCAGGATGCCGTCAATGTGGCCAAGACCTTCAACGAGACGGTGGGCGTGGATGGCATCATCCTCACCAAGACCGATGGCGATACCCGCGGCGGTGCAGCGCTTTCCGTGCTGGCCGTTACCGGCAAGCCCATCAAGTTTCAGGGCACCGGCGAAAAGCTGGATGATCTGGATGTGTTCCACCCGGACCGCATGGCAAGCCGCATCCTTGGCATGGGCGATGTGCTCAGCCTGATCGAGCGCGCACAGGATGCCGCTGACGAAAAGGCCGCCGAGGAGACCGCCAAGCGGTTGATGGAAAACAAGTTCGATATGAACGATATGCTGGAGCAGTTCGCCCAGATCCGCAAGATGGGCGGCGCAGGCGCGATGCTCAGTATGTTGCCCGGCGCATCCGGTATCGATGCCAGCCAGATCGACGAAAAAGCCTTTGACCGCATCGAGGCCATGATCTATT
>OFMC01001017.1_pt1 | contig 24297 bp, 39 predicted proteins | sample 1541271 | NCBI WGS metagenome assembly OFMC01 (sample SAMN04209252, study PRJEB22552) | human gut metagenome | biome: gut; material: feces | host: Homo sapiens | place: USA: Oklahoma | reverse complement strand
CCGTTGCAAACTTCGCTCAGACAGTGATGCAGCCGGCTCATAACGCAGATTTCTGCCAGCTAAGAATATCTAAGATCCCTGCAAATGCACACGAAACAAACTGTTTTTCTTCGCTGGATATTTAGCGGTAATTTATGGAATTGCTATAAATTAACTTTGTCAAGAGAAAATGCTTGACAGCACATTGGAAATAGGTTAATATAGTCAAGGTGATTACAGATGGAGAAGTTTGTAGAGCAAGGTTATTTATATGATTTTTATGGAGAACTTCTGACAGAGAGACAGCAGCAGGTTTATGAGAGCGTGGTGCTGGAGGATTACTCGCTGAGTGAAGTCGCAGAGGATCTGGGCATCAGCAGACAGGGTGTGCATGATATGATCAAGAGATGCAACAAGACCCTTGAAGAGTATGAACAGAAGCTTCATCTTGTAGAGAAATTCCTGAATATACGGGCGCAGGTAAAGCAGATCCGTGTACTTGCCCGGGAATATCATTCCGATGAAATTGTAAATATTTCCAATGAGATTTTAGAGGAGTTATAACATATGGCATTTGAAAGCTTGACAGATAAACTGCAGAATGTATTTAGGAAGTTGCGAAGCAAGGGCCGCCTGACAGAGGAGGACGTTAAGCTTGCCCTTAAGGAAGTAAAGATGGCTCTGTTAGAGGCAGACGTAAACTTTAAGGTTGTGAAGCAGTTTACTAAATCTGTACAGGAGCAGGCAATCGGACAGGACGTTATGAGCGGTCTGAATCCGGGTCAGATGGTGATCAAGATTGTTAATGATGAACTTGTGAAATTAATGGGAAGTGAGACAACAGATCTGCCTCTTCGCCCGGGAAATGAGATCACAGTGTTCATGATGGCAGGTCTGCAGGGTGCAGGTAAGACCACCACAGTTGCGAAGCTTGCAGGCAAGCTGAAATCCAAAGGTAAGAAACCTCTTTTAGTAGCCTGCGATGTTTACCGTCCGGCGGCTATCACACAGCTACAGGTCAACGGCGAGAAACAGGGCGTGGAAGTATTTTCCATGGGAGATAAGCAGAAGCCTGTGGATATTGCGAAAGCAGCCATAGAGCATGCGAAGGCAAATCAGCAGAATGTCGTACTTATCGATACAGCCGGTCGTCTTCATGTTGATGAAGATATGATGCAGGAACTTGCAGATATCAAGGCGAACATTCAGGTAGATGCAACCATCCTCATTGTAGATGCGATGACCGGACAGGATGCGGTAAATGTGGCAAGCACATTTGCTGATAAAGTAGGAATCGACGGTGTCATTCTTACCAAGATGGATGGTGATACCCGAGGCGGTGCAGCCCTTTCTATCAAGGCAGTAACCGGTAAGCCTATTCTGTATGTAGGTATGGGCGAGAAACTTTCTGATCTGGAGCAGTTCTATCCGGAACGTATGGCTTCCAGAATCCTTGGTATGGGTGATGTCATGAGCCTGATCGAGAAAGCAGAAGCTTCCATCGATAAAGAACAGGCGCAGGACATGCAGAAGAAGTTAAAGAAAATGGACTTTGACTTCAACGATTACCTTACCAGTATGGAACAGATGAACAAGATGGGCGGTATCGGCAGTATCCTGAATATGCTTCCAGGTATGGGCGGTAAGATGAAGGATATTGAGGGAATGATCGATGAGAAAGCCATGGACAGAACCAAGTCAATTATCCTTTCCATGACACCTCAGGAGAGAAGTAATCCGTCAATCCTGAACATTTCCAGAAAGAACCGTATTGCCAGAGGTGCAGGAGTAGATGTCTCTGAAGTAAACCGTCTGGTGAAACAGTTTGAGCAGAGCAAGAAGATGATGAAACAGATGCCTGGTCTTATGGGCGGAAAAGCCGGTAAGCGCGGCGGTGGATTTAAACTTCCGTTCGGACTGTAATTGAGAAGTTAGCGAAGCGGATAACGCTTTGACATAAAAGTTACTGTTTCATAGCTGAACAGTAATATAACATAAGAAAACAATATATTTTATTTAATGGAGGAAAAGAAACAATGGCAGTTAAAATCAGATTAAGAAGAATGGGACAGAAGAAAGCACCTTTTTATAGAATCGTAGTTGCAGATTCCCGTTGCAAACGTGATGGAAGATGTATCGAAGAAATCGGAACATACGATCCAAACCTTGAGCCAAGCGCTGTAACAGTTGATGAAGAAGCAGCTAAAAAATGGCTTGCAGCAGGAGCTCAGCCTACAGATGTTGTAGCAAAAATCCTCAAAGATGCCGGAATTGAAAAATAATTCAGATATACCAGGATAAGGTATTTCTGCAGCGTCCGTAGGGGACGGGTCAGGGAGGTATGTAATGAAAGAATTAGTGGAAGTAATTGCAAAATCTCTTGTTGAAAATCCGGATGAAGTAGTTGTTACTGAGACAGAAAAGGAAGACGCGATCATCGTTGAACTGAAAGTCGGACCTGCTGACATGGGCAAGGTTATCGGACGGCAGGGAAGAATTGCGAAAGCGATCCGGACTGTGGTAAAAGCAGCTTCTTCAAAAAGCAGCAAAAAAGTGATTGTAGATATTCTGCAATGAAAATAAGGGTCAGGAGCTGTGGAACATCCCATGGCTCCTGATTTGGGTTTAAGCGGATTTGGAATATGGATCAGCATTCGCTGTGAGCAGGCATAAAAGCAGAATGCAAATGACGTATGATATGAAAATTATAGGAGTCAGCAGATGGAAGATTTATTAAAAGTTGGTGTGATCACTACGACACACGGAATACGCGGGGAAGTAAAAGTATATCCTACCACAGATGCAGACAGATTTCTGGATCTGGAATATGTTCTGCTTGACACAGGCAGAGAGAAAAGAAAGCTTGAAATAGAGAATGTTAAGTATTTCAAGAACCTTGTAATCCTGAAATTCAGGGGAATTGATAATATTAATGATATAGAGATGTATAAAAAAAGAGAACTCTGGATCCCGAGAGAAGAAGCGCAGGAACTGGAAGAAGATGAATATTACATTGCAGACCTGATCGGTATGGATGTAGTTCTCGAAGACGGAAGCAAATTTGGAACTCTGAAAGATGTAATGGAAACAGGCGCTAATGATGTCTATGTAGTAGAGGATGCCAAAGGCGAAGAAATTCTGCTCCCTGCTATCAGGGAATGTATCCTTGATGTGGATGTGGAGAAGAATGTAATGACCATTCATCTGATGAAAGGATTAATATAAATGAATTTTCATGTTTTAACCCTGTTTCCGGAGATGATTGAAAATGGCATGAATACCAGCATTACCGGACGTGCGATCACAAAAGGTCTCCTCACACTGGAGGCAGTGAACATTCGTGATTATGCATTCAATAAGCACCAGAAAGTGGATGATTATACCTATGGCGGCGGTGCCGGAATGCTGATGCAGGCAGAACCGGTTTACCTTGCTTATGAGGCGATTGCAAACCGTACGGCAAAAAAGCCAAGAGTTGTATATCTGACTCCTCAGGGGCAGGTATTTAACCAGGCTATGGCCAGAGAAATGGCGCAGGAAGAGGACCTGGTATTCCTTTGTGGACACTATGAGGGAATTGATGAGCGTGTTCTGGAGGAAATCGTCACAGATTACGTATCTATCGGAGATTACGTGCTTACAGGCGGCGAACTTCCTGCAATGGTCATGATGGATTCCATTTCAAGAATGGTTCCGGGTGTACTGAACAATCAGGAGTCCGGTGAGACAGAATCCTTTGCAGGAAACCTTCTGGAGTATCCGCAGTACAGCCGTCCGGAAGAGTGGCATGGCAAAAAGGTACCGGAGGTTCTTATGTCCGGTCATCATGCAAACATAGAAAAGTGGCGCAGAGAGCAGTCAATTTACCGTACGGCAAAAAGACGCCCGGATCTTCTTAAGAAAGCTGATCTGACAAACAAAGAATGGAACTATGTGCGCCAGTTAAGGAAACAGTGGAAGGAAGAAGAGGAGCAGATAAAATGAAAACATCAGATTTTTATTATGACCTTCCTCAGGAACTGATTGCTCAGGATCCTCTGGAGGACAGAAGTTCATCCAGACTGATGCATCTGTCTTTAAAAGATGGCAGCATTGAGCATCGCCATTTCACAGATGTTCTGGATTATATGGAAGAGGGAGACTGCCTGGTCATCAACGATACAAAGGTAATCCCTGCCCGGTTATACGGACATAAAGAAGAGACAGGAGCACTGATTGAGATCCTGCTTCTGAAGCGAAGAGAGAATGATATCTGGGAGTGTCTGGTAAAACCCGGAAAGAAGGCACGCCCGGGTGCTAAGATCACATTTGGAAATGGTATTTTAAAAGGTGAGATTATTGATGTGGTGGACGAGGGAAACCGTCTGATCCAGTTCCATTATGAAGGAATCTTTGAGGAAATCCTGGATCAGCTTGGCGAAATGCCTCTGCCGCCTTATATTACACATAAACTGAAAGATAAGAACCGTTATCAGACAGTTTATGCAAAGAACGAAGGCTCCGCAGCAGCACCGACAGCAGGATTGCACTTTACTAAAGAGCTTCTTGAAAAAGTAAAGGAAAAAGGCGTCAATATCGCTCATGTGACTCTTCATGTAGGTCTCGGAACTTTCCGCCCTGTCAAAGTAGATGACGTGGAAAGCCACCATATGCATTCCGAATTCTACATAGTAGAGGAGGATCAGGCAAAGCTGATCAATGACACAAAGAAGGCAGGTAAACGTGTAATAGCAGTAGGAACCACAAGCTGTAGAACACTGGAATCTGCAACAGGAGAAGATGGAATTCTGAAATCCGGAAGCGGATGGACAGAGATCTTTATCTATCCGGGCTATCATTTCAAAATGATCGATGCCCTGATTACAAACTTCCACCTGCCGGAATCCACACTTGTGATGTTGGTGTCTGCGCTGGCAGGCAAGGAGAATATCATGCATGCCTATGAGACTGCAGTGCAGGAAAAGTACAGATTTTTCTCTTTTGGAGATGCCATGATTCTGATATGACACCGTTTTCTAACATTTGTTAGATACCATAAAACATAGAAAGCCGGGAGCGATTTCCCGGCTTTTGGCATTTAGAACCAATTACTTGTCTTTATATATGAATCTATGAGTTAGCCCATTTTTGAATGTAATAGCAGTAATCTTTCCGTCGGCTGTGTAGATGGAGTCGAGAATAGTTTCCATATATGCTTTTAAAATATCTGGATCTACAGTGCTGACCAGTTTTTTGAAATAGATATATTTTTTATTTTTTAATTCTTTTTGAATCAGTAAATGACTGGCTTGCTTAATAAATTCCTCATCTGAAAGGAAGGAGGCTTGATCTTGCGTCATAAGCCCCAATTGCCTGTTGATATTATCTAAATGAGATGAGATTTCACTTTTCCGAATGATAAAATCTTTTTCCGACATGGAAGTCTCAGAATATAAATAAAGGTCCTGTAAACGCTGGAGTGCTCGCTCCTGCTTTTCTTTTTCTTTTCTGAGTTTTGAAAGTTCCGGATCAACAGCTGCCTTTTTCTTTCGTGGGCTCTTGACTGAAAAAATATAAGATCTGTCAGAACCATATCTTGACAGGAGATTAAAAAAGCTATTAAGCCCATTTTCTTCAACAGAAGATACTTCGGAGAAAACAGATCCGGATAAAAGAGCAGCGTTCAATTCATCTGGTGTATTTATTGTAGAAAATGTTTTCTTGGCGTTGAGCATATTCAGAATGTAATTGATAACGAATTCACCTATGATGATATCATTTACAGTAGGGTTATTACATTTTTTAGTGTTGCGTCTTAAAGGACAACCGTAGTTTGAAGTACGATATCCATCAACATGAAGTCTGCCAGGAGTAGACACCATCTTACTGCCGCATTTATCACAATACATAATTCCTTGGAAGATATGTGTTTTTGTAGAAAGATGAACCCTTCCTGGAAGATTGTCCATATTTCGTTGGTTAGATTTCATAATACTTCTCATTGCTTGATGCTCTTCCAGTGTAAATATTGCCGGATGGTGATTTTGAATCATAACCCATTCTTCTTCCGGGTTGATTGTTCTGCTTTCTACTCCCTTATATCGATTATATCGGTAGATTCCTGCATAAAAAGGGCTTGAGGCGATGATCCATACTGAATGAGGGGACCAGCTTACCCCAGCTCGTGTTTTATATCCTTTTTCGTTCAAAGCTCTGCTGACATAAACAAGTGACCGATTAAGCAGATAAAGATCTTTTAATTCACGGCAAATGGAGGCTTCGTCTTCACGTATGGAAAAGACTTTTTCTTTAGGATCATAACTATATCCAAAAGGAATGCGTCCACCGTTCCATTGGCCGCTGTTAGCTCTTGATATCATAGTTGCTGTTACTCGCTCAGATGTCATGTTTCTTTCCAGCTCGGCAAAAACCAATATGATTTTCAACATGGCTTCTCCGATTGCAGTTGAGGTATCAAATTGTTCGTTCTTACTTACAAAGGTTACACGTAGCGAACGCAGCTCCTCATACATTTCCGCAAAGTCCAATAGATTTCTGGATACCCTGTCTATTTTCCAAACCAGAACATGAGTAAATTCGCCCTTTCGGATTCTCCCCATCATATTCTGAAATGCTGGTCTGTCTGTATTTTTTCCAGAATACCCTGCATCTTCAAAAATTTCATAATTATCGGTTCCGAGGATAAGCTGGCAGTATGCAATTAAATCCTTTTTCTGCATGGGGATAGAGTCTTTGTCTACCTGATGAATGGTAGAAACTCGAATATATATAGCGACTTTTGTTTCGCGTACAGACGGCGTGTTGCCGATTAGATTAGTTCTCTTTCGTGCCATATGGATGCTCCTTTGTTGGAATATATGTAATATCTGTTTGACAAAAAGTATATGAATAGATATAATGTGCTTAACAAGAGAACCGTTGGCCAGTGTACACCTGACCGCCGGATAGAGTAGTAACTAAAAAATAGCGCCTTACTTTACCAGAGCAGGGGCGCTATTTTTAGGTTGATTTTCATTACAGATTATAGCACATAATGTTCTTAATATCAATACCAGACAACTAGATTTCTGTATGAACAGGTTTATTAAAGAAACTTTTATGAAGAAAGAGAAGTTGTATTGGCAGTGTAGAGTTTTATTCCGTCTACAGACGCAAAATCATTATCATCAGTAATAATATTTAAATGTTTATTTTCTTTATAGTAGGACAGAATCGCAAAATCAAATACGTCGCATCTATGTTCATCTAATGTGTTTACGCAATTGTCCAAAATTTTTTCTGTGAAATTGAAATCAGCAGTTTCGCATATACTATTAACATTGGATAAAGTTGTTTTTAAGATACGCTTTAGTTTTTTTCTTTCTTCAGAGATCCGTCGAAAATCCTTTCTGGTATATTGTGCCTCTGGATGCATAGCGCAAAAAATGTCGTATTCATGTTTTTCTACTATATTGATCAATTCGGTTATATTATATCTTGTAGTTAACAGAGGATTCCCATTTTCAACCAAACGGTCGACAAAATCATAATAGCTTTGAGCATGCTCCTGTGTGCCTCTTTTGGAAAATATCATATATCGAGGATAGGTATACCAGTACAAAACATTGGTGTCTAAACAAAATTCTGTTGTGTTATTCATGGGAACGTACGTTGTTAAATCTTTTACAGTAGAAGGCATTTTCTATTCCTCCGTATCTTTTGGTGTTTCCTGAATAATCTTAGTCATTTTAGCTGCAAACTCAGGACTGGAAGAAAGCATTTTTGCATTTTCCATGGATGACTCATAGGCATCCAGTCCTACATCTGAAAGATTCAGGCAGGAGATTTTTTCAATTCTATCGAATCCGTATTTTAAAGCAAGGGCAGCAAAACTGTTGTTAAAAAATGGGGATGCAAAACGATTAATATCAGAGAAATCAACATTAATCTCATCTGCAGTATGGAGCCCTTTTTCTATTTTCTCTCTCAGGACTAATCCTTTGGACTTGGTTGCAGCTTCTTTTGAGAAAGAGCTTACTTTGATTTTCATGGTTATTCCTCCTTTAATTTGTATATATGAGTATTATCGGAAATAATTACAAAACTAATCATTGTACCGATAATACCATGTTCTAATGGAATGAAATTTTCGCTTCCGTTTTCATATGAATAATATATATCATTACTCAAAATATATAAAGAACCATTATTTGTATTTATAAAATCCAATAAACTCGGTAATCCTACTCCTCTTGGAACTCCCTCATCCAATTGTTTGGTTGAATTATACATTTCAAGAGCCCATTTTAATGCGTCAGCTGAACTCATATCAGGATCGATGTGATTTTTTATTACTGTTGGAATGCCTATTCCGGTGTCATAGACAGAAAATACCAATTGTTTTTTACTGGGCATCCAGTGACCACATGCAAAAACTCCATTCTCAGACTCAGAATGGTCAGAAGAGTTGGAGAATATTTCATAAATATTCTTAAAAAGAAGTGATTCAGCTCTAGGAGATAAAACAATAGGGGCAAGATCTAAGATTTTATTTATATATTCTACCATAGAATCTTCATTCATATGTATTTCTGAAAATGGAATTGCATTATTATTTATGTATGAGTCACCTTTTCTGAAGTATTCATAGAGACCAGAATTTTTAAAGTACTTATATAGTTTAGTGCGCTTGCGTAAACGATAGGTTACCTGTTTGCCATATTCCTTTTGAGATAATACTTTTAGTCCGCCAATAAATGCCATATAAATTGCATCAACATATTGGGTTTCTGTAAAATTTAGAAATATATTGGATGAGTCTGCTTCCAGTACATCATGCTGTATATTTGCCAATATTTTATATGACTTAGGATTTATATTGAGACGTGAAGGCATTTCAAAAATTTTTTCATCAGGTTCCGTAAAAATCATCCTTTCATAAATTGTTTAAACAAGAATATTATTTTTCTTCTAATTCTTCCATCGCAGCCAAAAAGAGACGTTTGCCTCTTTTTGACATACAACGGAACTTCAGGATGATGTCTTGTTCATCTTCTGAAGCAATGGCACAACTAAAATCGGTATTTCCTATCAGATAATCTATAGAAGTATCAAGAGCCCTGGAGAGTCTTCCGGCTACATCTATGCCAGGAATAACTCTTCCGGTCATAATATCCGTAAAAGAATCCTCGGAAATTTCCGATTTAGTAATTAGATCGGATTGGTTCAGCTGCAACTGATCCATACGACCTTTTATTTTAACAGAAAGCAAAGGAGCTTCTTTCTGTTCAGTAGTAGAATACTTTGATGTGGTTCGACCGAGAAGATAGTCTGCCGGCACACCAAAATATTTTGCACACCGATTAACCAGTTCGGTGGATGGCTTGGTGTAGCCTCTCTCAATATTCGAGATTACCTGGGCAGAAACTCCCACGGCTTTTCCCAACTCAGACTGATGTAAGCCTGATTCAGTGCGAAGAGATTTAATTCGTTTACTAATTGTCATAAGAAAGTTCCTATTTATGAGAGCGAGTTCAAAAATTTTATGAATTTTTCTTGAGAGAAATTCTGCCATTTTTTTATATCGAAACAATTATTAAATATGATTTCGGATATCATATTTGAAAAATCTTCCAAAGTATATAATTTTATCGGATAATCTACAAAATTATATGCTTTTGCTATTAAGCTTGAATCAATGTAATTGCCATATTTTTTTATTTTATCAACCCAGAAATCAAGGATGAACAAACCATTTTGTAGAGAATACAAATTTTCTTTGCTAATTACACCATCATGGTATAGTTTGTAAGTGGGATAATACTCAAGGCAATTTACATTTAAATAAAATGCGATCAGTAAATAATAAACTCCATTGAGAGGGCTATTATCAAAGTCAAAACAAATTTCTGATAAATTCTCAATATCAAGATACAGGTTGTCAAAATCTGCTTCCTGCGAATGAAGAAGAACTCTTTCGTTAAGAATTCTCCAAGCAGCATCTCTAAAAGAAACAGAATCCCAATTGAGAGTTGATTTTGCATGGTTCAACTCGTCAAGAGATATGTTCCATTTTGAGTATTTGTGAAGCAAAACACAGTCATAATGTTCGTTTACATAGGCACTTCCCAAAGTACTTAAAGAGTATAAATGAGAATTTGCTTGAAAATCTTCCAAGACGCTCTGAGGAATGTATTCCTTTATGCGTGATATAAGGGTTGCTTTATCGCCTGTTATTTTTAAGCTGTTTTCTTTTAATATAGCTTTTAATTGCTTAGAATTGGAATAAGATAAAATATCGTCCAATGTAGCAGGAGCATAGTATCCGGAAGATAACAATACATTATGCAACTCTTGAGGAGTATCTATTCCGTAATCATAAAACAAATACCGTGGATAGAAAGAATCCTGTGTAGCAATTGCAAGTGTATGAGGCTTACAAGTACACCATAAAAAAATAGTAAGGCTTTGTTCTGAAATGGAATGTATTAAATCTTTCATAACAATTAAATCTTTCTAAAAATTTCCAAGTGTTTTGTGCGATGTCAAAAGGAAAAGTTACAGATTTTTTGTTTTATAGCCCAGAAACATCCTCTTTGTTTTTCTCGCGTTCAGCAGCTTCCTGATCGACAGCTTCAGCATCAACTGCTGTCTGCATTGTATCTAATTTTTCATCCGCGCCAGCAGCCATATAGCCGAGGGTAACATACTTGGAATCCTTGTTTTTTCCGCCAAGTAAAAGGCGGATTTGATTACTGTCTTTATCTGTCCAAGTAGTTGTTGTGAAATAATCATCATCTGCACTAACTGTACCTTCTCCGTACAAGGATTGAAGTTTTTGAAGAAGATCATTATACACTCCCTCACCATCGGCGTAATCGTAAGGTTCAAAAGTATACCATCCGAAATAGAACTGGGCGGAATCCTTATCTTTATTTATGCTTCCGTCGTCATTGAGTGTATAAATATAACAAGCTTGGGTGTTGCTTGGAGTGTATCCTGCTACTTTTATGCCTGAATATCTTCCAACAATACCACCCCCATCTACGCGATCTTTTCCGATAGTTGTGTTTGTGTAGTCTATTCCATTCATTCTTAAAATGTTATCTTCGAATGCTGCTTGTTGGATTTCGGCACCTTCGGAAGTTAATTTTTTATCAACATCTGATTTTGCAGACCACCATGGAATATCGCGAAATGTGAATGCAGTTTCTTCATCAGACGTTTGTTCTACTGAAGGTTCAGAATCCGAAGAAGCAAAAACAAATGATACTTGTGAACTAGTAATAGCAATAGTTGATGTTAACAAAACAATAAATAGTCTCTTTTTCATAACTTTATATTCCTTTCTTGCTTCGGTACCACTCGAAGCTTATTATTTTGCTTGTTTAAGTTTCTTATCTGAACTCTGACGTTCAAGGCATTTCAAATATCCTTTTATTTCTCCTTTGAATTCAATCTGGGCATCTCTGGGGAGTTGATGAATTAGAGATAACCATGCCAAGTCTTCAGAAGAAATAGTTCCTTTGATGCTGTTGTCTTTTCCGGTTAATAAATAGTCCGACGATACTCCTAAAAATTCACAAATGGGGACTATTAATTTTGCAGGCGGATCTGTTCCTCGATTTTTCCAATTAGTCATTGTGCTTGTATTTATACCAATAGCACGACACAAATCCGCTGCTGTTAATGATTTTTCTTCAAGTAACATTAAAATACGGTGAATAATCATATAATTCTCCTAAATCCCAAAATGTGAAATAAAACTATTGACAAACTCACAAATGGGGATTATTATATAACTGTAATAAACAAATGTTTAAAACGAAATAAAAAATGTAGCAGAGATAATTGCAAATAAAATATTTCCTCAAGTATGGCCGCCACAGCTATTAAGAGGTTACATCATTTTTGATTCACAATATTTTTTCTGCCATTACAATTTTATAGCAATTTTAAACAAATGTAAATAACAAATGTTTACTGTAACGACTGGAGGTGATTTTGTGAAACGAAAATTATCCCCTTGGTGCAAAGAAGTAAAGAAGACATTAATCGACAGGGATATGACAGTAACAGATTTGTGTGATCAGGTTGGTATGTGTCGAAATTATGTAAGCCGAACTATCAATGGCGCTTCATATGCACCAGCTTTAGCTGAGACAATCAGTAAAGCATTGGATATCAATACAGAGTACACAATTTAATAGGTTGTAACTAAATAATAGCATTAAAGAAAGGAGAGAAAAATGTCGAAATATGCCACGAAAGCGGCGGAGAACATGCTTTGCCAGGCACGATACGAAGCGGCAAAGTTCAACGGACGGTTGAGCAGTCGTGAAGGCGCTGCTGAGGAACTTGGTGTTGACCGGACAAGGCTTGCACGAATAGAACTTGGCAGCGTTATCCCTTATCCAGAGGAAGTGCTTCTGATGGCGGATATCTATAGAGCTCCTGAATTAAAAGGCAATTATTGCCGGGAAATGTGCCCTCTGGGAAAAGGGATGCCAAAGATCGAGAATCAGGATATTGATAGGATTGCACTCAGGGCGCTGTGCTCATTCCGGAAGATCAATGAAGCGAAAGAACTTCTGTTGGATATCACAGCAGATGGAGTTATTACAGAGGACGAAAAGCCGGATTTAGAGAAGATTATAGCAACCTTGGATGAGGTTAATGAGGTGACTCAGAATCTGAAAAACTGGATTGAAAAATCTTTGAAATGAGGGGAGGAGATTTGATGCAGAAGAAATTATCTCCCTGGTGCAAGAAAGCTAAAATAGCAATGATTCAGAATGATATCTCTGTCAATGATCTGGCCGAAGAACTTGGCTGTTCCAGATGCTATCTTTCGTCAACTTTAAATGGAAAGAACACCAGCATAGAAATCAGAAGAAGAATCAGCGATTATCTTAATATTTCGGATTCAGATAATTAAAAGGAAGTGTTTTGATGGACCTTAAAGAAAAATTAAAAGAAAAATTAAAAAAGAACTATGGAATTACATCAGACGTAGAGCTTCTGGAGGAACTGAACAATATGGAAAGTGTTGATCTTGGAATTTTTGTAACCCAGATTGATGCAGAGAAGACAGCATAGATGAAGGAGGCGCGAAATTGCTTACAACAGAAGATATGAAGAAATATCATACAACTGCTGAGAGAATTTTAAATGCGCTGGATAACAGCTCGGTACCGATCAGCTGGCATGATATGGACAGATGCGCATTACAGAGCGTTATCGCCAAAGAATTGATCTTAATTGATAAGGAGGCAAGATAATGGATGTACGCAAAGTGCAAGATATGCGAAAGAATGTGGAACATCAGTACATTACAGAAGATTCCAAAACACGGATATATCTGTCCGTGGTGCGAGAATTTAATGAGAAGGAGTATGAGGAATATTCCAAAAAAAAGAAAAGAGCGAAAATAAAAAAGAGAATTCGCTTCTTGAAAAGGTCGATGGTTTACATCGTTCCTACAGCAATCAGCCTTATCTTTTTCGGATATCTGAGTGATATGCTTTGCGCAATAAGGGGAAGCGCAGAGCTCGGATCTGAATGGATAGCAATCCCGATCATGTGGGTGTGGATATATGCGCTGGTCAGATTCGCCGTAGGAGATGATGCATATTAAAAGCCCCAGACGCTTAAAGGATTTATAAAGTGTAGACGGCACTCATAAATCCGCATCCGAGGCTTTTGGGTCAGAACTTTAAAAAACAGGTTGGGCCTCATTTTTTAAAGAACACCGTCATTTTATCACAAATTTAGGAGGTAATCAAGTAGATGAAAAAATTTAATTGGGAGGAAGTGGTTGCAATTGAATAAACAGATAGATACTATGAAACGTTTACCTACTTTGGAAATTATGAAATACATCAATGAGTTACTTAAGGAGCTTCAATCAAGAAATTGCTATGTACTTGATTTTGAGAATCCTGACTGTTCTCTTGACCATATTGAGTACCATGCAGCAGAAGGATGGCTTCCAAAAGGAAAAACTACACCGGCTGTAGGAGATGGATCAGATAACCTGTATTGTTTTTTTGAAAACATTTGAGGAGGTAGTGAGATGTTAAAGAACTTTAATGAGATGAGGAAGGTCAATGTCCTTCCGTACTGTGAAAAGAGAGAAGGAATGCTGTACCTGAACTGGGCGAAATGTATTGATCTCCTACACGAGAATGGAGCTGAGAATGTGTATTTCGTTCCAATTCCAAATGAACGTACCGGAGGAAGTCTTTACTACTCAGACGTTGCATTCACCGATAAAAACGGTGTAATAAACCGGACTTATGAGACTAGAATCAAGGTCGTGATTGACGACAAGGAATATATTATGCAGTCTCCGGTAATGAATGGAACGAATCCGGTAAAGGATAATTCAATGAGTCAGCAGAGAGTTTGGAACAGTATGTGTCGTTCCTTTGTAAAATGTGTAGCTATACATACAGGGTTGGGATTTAACCTCTGGCTGAAAGAGGAGCATAAGCCGTTCAGCAACGAAGTACCAGGTGATGAGCCGCTTGCTACAGAGGTACAAATCAAAATGATTAAGAGCATTGGGCAGAAACACAATGTTGCTTTGGAATATTGGATTAATTCCAATGGAAAGACTTGGAAAACACTTACTGAAATTGACGCAGGTCACATGTTGAATGCTTTAAAAGAAAAATATGGTGACGATTAACGAAAACACAGGTGACAGACAGGGAGGCAAAAATGCCTGATAGTATGGTTTTTTATAGCAGCTTTGCCAGTGCGATTAAGAGACTTCCGCCAGACGAACAGTTAAAAGCTTTATGGTCTATTCTGGATTATGGCTTAGATGAAAAAGAACCGGAAGAAGATGGACTATTTATGATGATTTTCGATATGGCAAAACCACAGATTGATGCAAATATAAAAAGAAAATCCAATGGTTGTAGCGGTGGACGTCCTCAAAAAAAAACTGATCATACAAAAGAAAAACCTATGGTTATAGATTTAAAAACCATTGGTTTTACAAAAGAAAAACCTAATGTAAATGAAAATGTAAATGTTAATGAAAATGTAAATGAAAATGTAAAGATGGAAAAAAGGGCACACTTTGTGCCACCCACACTGGAGAATGTGAGTGTATATTGCCAGGAAAATGGGTATGAAATAAATGCACAAAAATTCATTGATTTTTACACAAGCAAAGGCTGGATGATTGGCAAAAATAAAATGCAAGACTGGAAAGCTGCGGTACGAAATTGGAGTAGACAAGAGCGAAAGGAGAGCGAAAAAGCTGCGAACAAATCAAAGCCTGCTTCTCAAAACCGTTTTAATAATTTTCATCAGCGGGACTATGATTTTACAGAGTATGAAAGGCAGTTGTTGAATAGATGAGAGAAGAAAAAATTACGGGAACTGAGAAAGAATTTCTGGACACATTCAAAGAGCTCTGCATCAGCAGAAGTTCATGGCAGGTGTGGGCGGATCTTATGGCGGCAATGGCATGTACACTTGCAAATGCAGTAGATAAGTCATTGTCGAGACATACGGCAAGGGAAAAAGAGTATGCAGAGTGCATCAAACGCCTTGGAGGAGTGGAGAAGCCGGCTAAGTGCTTTGCGATTGTAGTTGAAGCACTGGAAAGAAATCCAGATCAGGATTTCCTTGGGAGGTTATACATGAGCCTCGAACTGGGAAATCACTGGAAAGGCCAGTTTTTCACACCGTATAATGTCTGCAGATGCATGGCAGAGTTGACGATACATGACAATATGCAGAAACTGCAGAACAAAGAATGGGTATCTGTTAACGATCCTGCCTGCGGAGCCGGAGCAACACTTATAGCAGCGGCGAATACATTTCGCCGAAAAGGGTTTAATTACCAGACTCAAGTGCTGTTTGTTGCAAATGATATTGACCGGGTAACTGCACAAATGTGTTTTATACAGTTGTCGCTTCTTGGCTGTCCAGGATATGTAGCAGTTGCAAACACACTATCAAATCCAGTAGCAGGCAATACACTTATGCCAGAGGAAAGACCTGAACAGGAATTCTGGTACATGCCATTTTATTTCAGACCGGAGTGGAACATGAGGAGACAACTTCAGATTCTCAGACGCAGACAGCGGCGCCCTACCTTATTTGGAAGAGCACCGGAACAGATAACATTTCATTTTGATTTTGAGAAAGGAGAATACAAATGTCAGAACAGTTAAAACAGGAAGTGGACACTGCTGAAATCGACCGTTTAGAGACGGAAACGGACGTGGACAGTAAAACGATAGGACAGGACGAAACAGAACTACCAGAGAGCAAATTAGAGGACGAGAGCGGCAATGAAGTGAAAGCAGAGGATACTGTGTATTTGGGGAAAGCTTCACTTGCTGAGATTCTTACAGGAATGGCGGATCCAACAGAAGAGGAAATTAGAGCTGCAGAAATTGAGAATGCAAAGCCGGTAAAGCAGAAGGCTAAAGAAAAACTGGAAGCTGAAAAGAAAAAAGCAACCCAGAAGAATTTTGCGGATCCGATCATTGCTTATCTGTTGAAAAGATGCGAAGAGGATCAGGGACTTGCTGAGGACGTAATGCAGGATGGCAAGACCTGGAACAAGTGCTTTAACTATATTGTCGAACAGGCCAGAAAGCAGTCGAATGGCAGATCCACTGCAGTTGAAGACCAGGTTGTATATGAATGGGCAGAGGATTATTACCACAAATATGAAAAACCGGAAACCGCCAAAAAGGAAAAAGGCAAAAAGCCTGCGACAACAAAAAAGACAGAAGCACCAGCTAAAAAAGTCACAGAAATCAAGAAAGATGTCCAGAAAACAAAGAATGATTCTGAGGCTTCTGAAAAGCCAGCGAAAAAAGATGCTGCATCTAAGCAGCAGAAAACTGAAAAAACAGGTACAAAAAGCAGCGGCCTGAACGGTCAGATGTCACTGTTCGATCTTCTGTAGGAGGATGTCACATGGAAAAGAGAAAATTAGCACAGATTCCAAGAGAAGAAGCCACAGACGAAATGGTCAGGTTTGCGGAACGAGCTGCGGGAACGCATATTGTTACAACCAGAGATATAGAAAAAGACCTTTTAATGGTGACATTCTATCCCATTGGCAAATTGAAGAAAGGAGAAAAGGGTGCTCAGTTAAGAACATTTTTCTCCAAGAATGATTACATATCACAGGATCTGGCCTCTGAAAGAGTGAAATGGCTGACTGCAGCTTTTGATCGGATGGAATGTATTCACCTGTATGAATATCACTGGGATAGAGATGAGGGGAACAGATATACCCCGAACATGTTTTTCTGGACGGATGCAGACATTGATCGTATGCGTGGATTTTTCAAAGAATGGAGTACAGAAAAAGATGTTAAAGACTGGACAGCTGTGACACGTTTTCAGGACATGGTCAAACAGCGGCGACTGGATGAAAAACATGCCAAGGAGACAAATCCTATTGATACAGTCATGGGAACAGTCAAGGAAATTCCGGAAGACTTCAAGAAATGGGTATCGGAAAAAGTGATGTCATTCAGCAGATATCTGGTTTACTCAACAAGATCAAAGAATGAGGCTCTGGTGCATTGCACTCATTGTAATGGGGTGACACTGGTAGACAGAACGAAAATTCGGTTAAGAAATAACGAGAAGGGGATATGCCCCCTTTGTGGAAGTCCGGTCACCATTAAAGCCAGAGGCAGGATGCCGGCACATATATGGGACAAAAGGATAGTTTCATTCATTGAACCAAGAGAAGAGGGGTTTCTGTGGCGATATTTCTCGGTCTATAGAGAGGTGAAACAGGATGGAAAAACGAATGACAGTCTGCTTGAAATCGTAAGGACGTTTTACAAATTTGCACCGAACGGAACGCCATGCACCAGCAGTTATGAATACAGAGAGTATAAACAGACTGGTATTGTGCGGTGGTGTACAGATGAAGGGTACAGAGAAAGGTCATACTGCACCTTATATCCGGGAAACCTGCCGGAAGCATGGAAAGATACTCCAATGAAATATTCAGCACTGGAGATTTTGTCAGAGAATAGACCGAGTGAACAGATACATTATGCCAATGCTATTTACAGATATCAGGAGTTTCCACAGCTTGAATGGTTTATAAAAATGGGTCTGTATAAACTGGCCGCGCATCTGATCAATAAGATTCATGACGGGGCATTTGAATATAATAGCCGGAATGGAATCAGGGGACTCAGAAAAAACGGAAAAACAATATTTGAAATACTCGGGCTCACGAAGGAGAACACACGAATCCTGCAGTCTATTGATGGGAACATTGATGAATTGAGGCTATTGCAGGAAGCACAAAGTTCTGGATACAACCTGAAAGCGGAAGAATTGGAACGGTTCTATAAACTCTTTGGATGCAATACAACGCTGATACGGAAAGAGAACAGGAAGTCAACTATTCATAAAATCTGCAGATATATTGAACGCGAAGGAACTGATTATCGTGTAGGAAAGAACGGCCATTGCTGGAGATATTCCTATATGCAGAACAAGGAAAGACCGGATATCAGAGAAGAACGTCTGCAGAATTGCGCTAAAGATTGGCTTGATTATTTGAGCTGGTGTAAAGAACTGAAATACGATCTCAACAATATGTTCTTCTATTTTCCGAAGAATTTCAAGAAAGTTCATGATCGGACAGCGGCTGAATATCAGGCATTACAGGATAAAAAAGCAACAGAAGAGAAACGCCGGGAGGAAGAACGTGTAAAACGAGAAGCAGAGGTTATGAAAAAGCTTCTGGATGAAATGCTCAAAGAGAATGCTGGCATAGATAATGCTTTCCTGATAAAAGGAAAAGAATTGATATTGAGAGTGCCAAGAGATGCGCAGGAAATCAAGAATGAAGGAGCTGCACTTCACCATTGCGTTGGAACCTATGTTAACCGAGTAGCCAAAGGGCAGACCCACATCTTCTTTGTGCGCAGAGTGGAAGAACCTGATACGCCATATTTCACAATGGAATATAACAAAGGTCGAGTGATTCAGTGTAGAGGAAGCCATAACTGCGAAATGCCGCAATCGGTAAAAACTTTCGTAGCTGCATTCGAGAAACTGATGAAAGAACGAGAAGAAAAGATAGAAAGGAAGTGCGGGTAATGGCTAAGCAGATCATAAGGAGCATTCGTAAAGGCTCGGTACAGTGGAATGAAGAAGACAGACTGCAGATGGTTTCCATGCTGGCGAAAGCAGGATATGCGGTTCAGATCGTAAGAAAAGAGATTCCAAGCAGTGAAACTAGAAAGACAACGCAGTATGAATATGTGATCGAATATGGAGAGAGGGTGGAGTAATGATCGCTATGAAACCTGTATCAAAAACAGGAATTGTTATTCGATACAATTTCGTGAAGTTGGAACATGAATACCATTATTGCCCGGCTTGCGGTGGTGCGTTGAATGCTGGACCAGATTACTATCCTGATTTTTGTGAGAAGTGCGGACAGGCACTTGATTTTTCCGGAACAGAATGGAAAGAAGATAGACAGATCGGGTTCGTAGAGCCAGAAGCCGTGTAAGAAAGGAGATAGAATGACTAAGAAAAGTTGTAGAAGAACAATGGATGAAAATAAAATCCACGAGAAAGCAGTAAAAATGAGAAAAAAGACAGATGAACAGCTGGTTCATTATGTGGAAGACAGAGTGGAGAAAGCCAGAAGCGAAGGATTCAACGAAGGCAAGGCTTTAGCTAAAAATACAACAAAGGAGTTTATTGTATTGCTTCAGCAGAATAAGATTCCGGGAATCGGAGCGGTAACGATCAATAAGCTGTTGAAAGTGGCAGGTGAGCATGGATACTTATAATCGTTCAATCAGAGGGCTTAAAAGCAGATCAAACGGCGAATATTTTGAAAGAATGATTATTGCAGCTTCCCGGTTCTATGAGGACCGGGGGATAGCTGTTATAGATAAAACCCCTGAAGCTTTTAAAGTGATCAAGCCGTATAACAGAGACAGAGGCCAGTTCATATGTTGTTTTACACAACAGGCTCAACCGGATTTTAAAGGCGCCCTGATGGACTCTACAATGGTTCTGTTTGATGCGAAACATACAGATAAAGGCCAGATCAGTCGGAATGTTGTGACAGAAGAGCAGGAGGAATGCTTTGAACGTTACATGAAGATGGGGGCCATGTGCTTCTTGGTAATATCCCTCGAATTCGAGGAGTTTTACAGGGTTCCATGGATTGTATTCAGAGACATGAAAAAAATCTACGGACATAAGTATATGAATCGTGAGGAACTGGCGCCTTATAGAGTTAAATATAACAACGGAGTTGTGAAATATCTGGACGGGATAACACTCCGGGAAAGGAACGAAGATGAAAGTACAGAAGTATGAGATTTCCAGAACTATTGATAAATTGAAAAGCATTGTGCAGAAGAACGACCAGTTTCCGGCATTAGGAGGCGTTCTGGTAAAGGACGGGTATTTAATCGCATCCAATACAGAAATGACCATGCAGCTCAAATTAGAGGCCTCTAAAGGCAGTTGTTTCATCATTCCTATGAAAGCCTTTGATGTAATTAAAAATCTTCCGGATGGCGAAGTGATTATTGATGCAGACGGCAAAAACATTGTTACGATCAAGACAAAAGCTATAAAGAATAAATACCAGAGCTATCCTCCGGAAGAATTCAGTTTTGATATTACAGAAGATCTGGATGCCCCAGAAGTTGTGATCAATGGCAAGAGGATGATGGATGCAATTGGACATGTTATCTATGCAGCTGCAGACAGCAGTTCTGCAACACAGATGATGGGTGTGTACTTCGAAGGTGGAGAAAACAAGATTAAGTTGGTCGCACTTGACGGACATGTCGTAGCAGTTGATTCGATACCGACTGACGGTACCGCAGATATGAAGCTGATAGTGCCTAAAACAGTGGCAAAGAAGCTTGTGTCAATGGGAATTATTGATGATGTTGCTGTTACATATACGAAAAATAGAGCGGTATTCAAATCAAAAGAATATACCATTTACACGAGGTTAATAGAGGGTAAGTACTTTGATTACAATAGATTTTTCATGGCGGGAAAGATGAAAACTTATGTTTCCAGACCGGAATTAGTTGCGGCAATGACAAGGGCTAAGATGTGTACGGAAGAAAAGAAACCTGCAGTCTTCGAAATAAACGAAGATCAGTTAAATATTCGCATTGCCGACAGATTTACGGATTATCAGGAAGAGGTGAAGCTTCAGGATCCGCTTCCTGAACCGTTAAAAATTGGTTTCGATTCTAAATTGATCCTTGAAACACTGAAAGCATTCACTTGTGAAAATATAGCCATGAATTTCTCAGGACCTAAGATGCCGGCAGTTGTTGAAGCAGAAGACAGCGATATGAAAGCTATTGTGCTCCCTGTAATGATAAGAGAGGAATAAAGACTATGATAGAAATCTTGGATATGAGAGACGTAAAAGACGCAACACCAGAAGAACTGGAAGAACTTCGCCGGAAAGGATTCCTTCCAAAAACCGGATCCAAAAGAATTTCCGGGAAACCGATTACTCCGTATGAAAGAACCAGAGCACAGGTGGCTGCTACCGGGAATAGATGGGCGATGGAGAATTTTTACGCCACACACAGCTGAAAGGTGATGCATTATGGCGAATTTATATAATTTGTGCAGAAAGGACGGGACAGTGGTGGAATACTCCATCACTGCATCCGACATAGCAAAGCGAATTGGATGCGATCGACAGGATATCTATTCTTCGGCAAGCTATGGCCTTCTGATCAAGAAAGAGTATTATGTAGAAATTACAGATCGTCCGTTGAGCTGGAAGAAAGATATTGATCTGCTGACAGAATATGACAGCGTTCGGAAAGAATTTCTTAGGAGGTGCGGAAAGTGAAAGTATATAAAGCGGTTCATGGAAATGAAAATAAATGCAAGGAACTGCATAAAGAGATGAACTTAAATGTGGGGCCAACTCGTCTGGTTCAACCGGATTTCTATTTACTGGTTGATGTTGATGATATCCAGAGACAGATGAATGCTTTGGAGAATGAGGTTCACCGCATGAAAAGAGTAGAAGCGAGAAGGAGATGGCGTTATGGAAGAAAAAAATATTAAGATAACAATTAATGTTGAATGCTCGGAAAAATCTAGTGTAAAAAAAGAACAGATTGCTGGATATCTGCTGAGAGCTGTTGCAGGAGTAACTGCAAACAATAAATGCCTTATTACAAATTACGTATGTGAAATAAATGAGAAAAATGATGATAAGTTACGGGAGGAATATATTACAGGAAAACCTAAACTTACAAAAGACGAAAAGAGTTTCCTTGACGGACTGGATCCTTCGTGGAGTTGCATGCTGAGAAATGGAAAAGGGCAACTATATCTTACCAGAAAAGTTGAGTCTATGTACGGAAGTAACTACAAATATTTGTATTTAGAGGGCATAACAAATGCAAAGTTTGATTTTGTTGAAGCAGAAGGCGAAAGCTGGTTTATTGACGATTTGAGAAAATTGGAAGTAAAAGATGAGGCTAATTGATATGGAATCGATTCCTATGATTCGCCACTATTGAAAATAACAGTCTAAAAAATATGTCCAAAAGCATATAAGGAGAAATGAAAAAATGTTGATATGCAAGCTTGATGATTTAAAATCAGGCAATTGTTTCAGATCTGAATTTATCGGAAAAGATCAGACCGGCCGGAAACGGTATCGAGGAATAAGTTTTAAGAAAACACTATTCGGAGATATTGAGGATTGTAATTACTACCCATTGGTGAAAGAACTTATTATACTTGCCGGTAAAAAGAAACTCTTGGAAGCAATCAAAGATCACTGTAGAGAAAACTGCGCATGGCTAAAAACGGAGAATGATGTAGAAAACTACGCTATGGAATGCTTGGTATTAAAAGCATATGAACATTGGCAGCTTTTCCAGGAACAGGCACCAGAACCGGATAAATGGATTTTCTATTTTGAGGATATAAAAATGATCTCAGGAAGCTTATGAGCAGGGCGATAGAAATCGTGAAAGGCGGTGGAGTTGAATGAACAAAGTATCAGGTGAAATTTTAGAAGAATTAAGAGATAGCATGGCAGGAAGAAGATATAGACATTTCAAAGGAAGAATCTATATCGTTACTGATCTTGCAGTGAATACAGAATCTGACGAAATTATGGTGATTTACAAGTGCTTTACAGACCCACTTGTAACATGGTGCAGACCGTTAAGTATGTTTACAAGTGATGTGGACAGAAAGAAATATCCAAATGTCAAACAGAAAAGAAGATTTGAACCACTTTCGAGAACACAGGAGGATAACACTATATGAGAGAGATTCTTTTCAAGGGAAAGAAAAAAGATAACGGTGAATGGATAGAGGGATACCTGTTGGATGGTGGAATGCCGGGAGAAAAGCGAATATTCATAGGGAAATTGGTAATAGGCAAATGGACCATTATGGCGGATGAATTTGACGAAGTTGATCCGGATACAATATGCGAGTACACAGGATTAACAGATAAGAACGGCAAGAAAATCTGGGAGAATGATATTGTGCTTGTAACTAATAAAAATTATTGTTCTGGAAAAATAGAATCAAGCATCGGAAATATATTTTTTACTTTTGGAACATGGTATATAGGTGGAAAAACTCAGGACAGATTGTATTCTATTAACAATGATACAATATTCCAGATTGAAGTAGTCGGAAACATTTTCGACAATCCAGAATTATTGCAAGGAAGCTTATGAGCCGAGATGATTATGCTTTTCACTGCGCAGGATGCCGTTGTAATCATTGTGCAAACAATGTGGAAACAGGAGATAACTGTGCAGGGGAAGCGATAAAAGCCTGCTTCGTCTGTGACGAATGTAATTGGTATGATGGGAACTTGAAAAATAGAGATATGACATGTAGGCAGTGCGAAGATTATATTGTAACAAATCAACATGCTGAGTATTTAAGAAAAAGGATAAAGGTGATAAAAAGATGAAAAAACAGTGGAATTATGTTGAAAAAGACGGAAACCCGAAAATGGCAGGGCTGTACTGGGTGACACTTATTTATCCAGAGAGAAAAGATGGTAAAAAGACAGGAAAATTTATGGCTGAGGTTGATACCAGATATTTCGCAGATTTGGACAAAGAGCCAGATTTAAGAGGCTGGACCATGGACGGAGAACCAGATAGCGGTTTTGCATGGATAGAAGAATGCGGAAGTATTTCAGGAGAAAGAGTGCATGCTTGGATGCCTATGGAAGATATTGGAATTGCTGAGTTGCCGGAGGGAGTTGAAAACCGAAACTTTGAATCTATGGAGGTATAAGCGTGACAAGAGCAGAAACAACCA
>OFMC01000990.1_pt1 | contig 24806 bp, 21 predicted proteins | sample 1541271 | NCBI WGS metagenome assembly OFMC01 (sample SAMN04209252, study PRJEB22552) | human gut metagenome | biome: gut; material: feces | host: Homo sapiens | place: USA: Oklahoma | reverse complement strand
GCTTTCGGTTATCTGGCAAGGTTTTTCATCCTTTTCCAAACCGAAAAATCGAGCCACGAAGTAGTTATAGGTCCCTTATTGTACATTATCAAAATCCCCGCGGCATATGCCGCGGGGATTCGCAGTTAAATGAACGGAAACGGCTGGGGCTCGCCGCGTTTACGGGCAATCCGGTTTAGGAGAAGTGATACGCCAACACTCACGATACATGCAACAAGAACATAGAGCGAGGACAGGTGGTCGAACCGCTCCAGCGGCTGACCAATCGGTGTGCAGAACAGCGCGACATAGCCGGCGACAAACAGCACCCCGACGGCAACCTTGATGACGGTATACTTCATAGCGAACCTCCCTTTCTATTCGGCAGCTTTGGGTATCCTTCTTATCCTTTATTATACAAATTTTTCTCCGGTTTGTAAGGGCTTTCTGGTAAATTTGCGAAAATCACCGGATTCAAAAGAATCCGGTGATTTTACAGGCTTTATTTTCTGACAGGAATCTTCTTGCGGATATCCTGCAGACGGTTGAGCGCCTCGTTCAGCGTCTCGTCCTTCTTCGCGAAGTGCAGACGCACAATATTGTTGATCGGTTCATTGAAGAACGAGCTGCCCGGCACGGCGCCGACGCCGGCTTTTCTCGCCAGCTGCTCGCAGAAGTCGACGTCGCTCTGGCCCTTCTTGAGGTACGGGGAGATGTCGGCCAGCACGAAGTACGTGCCCTCGGGATCGGTGAAGGGGATGCCGATGTCGCGCATGCCCTCGGTGAAGATCTTTTTCATGTGCGCGTAGTGCGCGCCGAACTCGTCATAGTAGCTCAGCGGCATGTTGAGGCCGACGACGGCGGCCTCCATCAGAGGCGACGGGCAGCCGACGGCGTTGAAGTCGTGGTACTGGCGGATGCGCGCCATGATGTTCTCCGGCGCGATGGCATAGCCGAGTCTCCAGCCGGTGACGGAGTAGGTCTTGGAGAGCGACGAGCAGGAGACCGTGCGCTCCCACATGCCGGGGATGCTGTTCATGTAGACGTGCTTGCGGCCGTCGTAGATGATGTGCTCATATACCTCGTCCATGATGGCGTAAACGTCGTAGCGGATGCAGAGGTCGGCGATGGTCTTGAGCTCTTCCTCGGTGAAGACCTTGCCGCTCGGGTTCGAGGGATTGCAGATGATGATGGCCTTCGCACCGCCGCGGAACGCATCTTCGAGCACGTTCGGGTCAAAGGAGAACGTCGGCGGATTCAGAGGGACAAAGACCGGCTCGCAGTCGGCCATGATGACCTGTGCGCGGTAGTTTTCGAAGAACGGGGAGAACATCACGACGCGGTCGCCCGGATTCGTCAGGGCGAAGAGCGTGTCGACCATCGCTTCGGTCGAGCCGATGGTCGCGACGATCTCGGTCTCGGGGTCGATGGTGCGGCCCATGAAGTGACCGCATTTGCGCGCGATGGCCTGGCGGAAATTCGGCGCACCCATCGTGATGGGGTACTGATGGGGGCCTTCGTGGCTCACGACCTCGAGGCGGTCCATCATCTCCTTGGGCGGGTCAAAATCGGGGAAGCCCTGCGCTAAGTTGATCGCGCCGCATTCGTTGGAGATACGCGTCATTCTGCGAATGACGGAGTCGGTAAAGTGCTGATTTCTTCTGCTCATTTCCTGCATGGGTGTGCCGTCCTTTCCGTTGCGGTCAGTGCGGAACACGCTCGCAGAGCCGCGATCAAGTGAAGTTGTTCTTAATATTACATAAAGATGAGAAAATGTCAAGTATTACAAAGGACAACATGACGAAGTTCGACGCTTTGTCACGATAAAGCAGGAACGCGGCGGCCGCTTTTGTATAGAATGGAGCAGGCGAACGCCGGGAGAGGAGGGGAAAAGCATGTATTCGAATCCGCCGCCGCGCCCGCCGGGACCGCCGCTGTTCGGCCCGTGGCACTGCGTGGGTGTTTGCGCGCTGGCGCTGGGGCTCGGTATTTTCATCGCGGCTGTTTTTCCGGTGGGGGCGCTGATGTTTCTGGTCGCGTTTCTTCTCATCTTTTGCGGCATCGGCTGCCTGCGCAGATTCTAACATCGGTTGAAAAGAGTATGAATATTGGGAGGGAAAAGCATGAAAATTGTCGTTTGGAAATCACCCAAGGTCCTCTCGTCGCTGCTGCGGCGCGTATTTGGCGTCAGGGAGGAAGCATAACGCGCGTCCACAGTGCATAGAGTGCAGTAACCACTTAGCCGAAGGAGAGGGACTGCAATGGAACTGGAATTGAAAAAGGAGCAGTTTGCCTGTTATCAGGCGTTACCGCAGCTCAGCGAGAACCGCGAGGAGACAACGGAGACCATCGTGCCGGACTATCTGCCGGACATTGCCCGCATCGTGGATGCGAGCGGGTGCCTTTTCCTGCGCAGCCGTGAGATCGCAGACGGAAAAGCGCAGGTGTCGGGCACGGTCCGCATGACGCTTTTGTACGTGGCCGAGGACGCGCAGGGGATGAAGTCGTTTGAATACACGCTGCCGCTCGACGAGACGATCGAGGGGCGCGCGCTGAGCGGCAGCGCGGACAGCTGCCTCGACGGCCGGCTCTGCTCGTGCGAAGTGCGCATGCTCAATCCGCGTAAGGTGTTCACGCGCGTAAACGTGGAGCTGACGCTTACGCCCTACGTGCCCGCGTCGCTGAGCGTGTGCAGCGGCGTGAAGGAGCAGGAAGCCTACAAGATCGAAACGCTGTGCGAGAAAAAGGACATCGGTATTATCCGCGCCATTCGGGAAAAGGACTTCACATTTTCCGATGAAGTGCTGCTTTCGGGCACGAAGGAGCCCATTCAGGAGCTTTTACGCACAAAGTGCGCGCTGCGCGTGACTGACTGCAAGTCGATCGGCAACAAGATCGTGCTCAAGGGCGTCGCGCGGCTGGATGCCATCTACTTGGATGAGAGCGGGAATCTTGCGTCGATGAGCAGTGAATTGCCGTTTTCGCAGATCCTAGACGGCCTTGCCGAAGAGGAGGGCGAGACGACGGTGCGCGCGTCGCTGCGCCTGACAGGCGCGGAGATCCATGTCGGCAGCGAGAGCGAGCCGGACAACAACCGCGCCATCTCGCTGCGGCTCTACATCAGCGCGTTCACAGCGGTGCGCGAGGTGAAAAGCGTTTGCTGTGTGGCGGACCTTTACAGCACGGCCTACGACCTGACCGCGAAGACGGAGACGGTCGAGCTGTGCGACAGCGCGGCGCTGGTGCTGCGCGAGCAGCTCGTGCGCGAAAAGATCGAGACCGGGGCCGAGGTGCAGACGGTGCTGGCGACGGACGTGATCTTCAGCAGCGCGGGCGTGAGCGGCGGGGGAGAGAGCGCGTCGCTGCGCGCGACGGCGAATCTGCGCGTGCTGTATCTCGACGAAAACGCCGTGCCGCTGCTCTCCGAGCGGCGGAGCGAGGTGCTGCTCGAGACCGACCTTCCGGGCAGCGGACAGGCGCGGGTGCAGGACATGTACGCGGGCGAGATCGCCGCGTCCGTCGGCGCGGACGGCGTGGAGCTGCGCTTCCCCGTAACGTTTGCCGTCAGCGTGGCGGAAACGCCGCGTTATCCTTGTCTTCAGTCGCTTGAGGCCGAGGAGTGCGGGAAAAAGGACGAGAACGTCCCCTCGCTCGTGCTCCGCGCGATGAAGCAGGGCGAGCGGCTGTGGGATATTGCCAAGCTGTACCGAACAACGGTCGAGGCCATCCTCGCGGCCAACGAGCTCAAGGAGGAATCCGCCGCGGTGATCGGAAAGCTGCTACTGATCCCGCGCAGGCGCTGAGGAACGGAGGAAGAGGGTATGAGCATGAATACGGAGATCTATCAGGATATTTCGACCCGCACGGCGGGGGACATCTACATCGGCGTCGTCGGCCCCGTGCGCGCGGGCAAGTCGACGTTCATCAAGCGCTTCATGGAGACGCAGGTCATCCCGAATATCGACAATGTCTACCGCCGCGAGCGGGCGAAGGATGAGCTGCCGCAGAGCGGCAGCGGCCGCATGGTGATGACGGCGGAGCCGAAGTTCGTGCCGGAAGAGGCGGTGGACATCGCGCTCGACGAGGGCAGCAGCTGCTCGGTTCGGCTCATCGACTGCGTGGGCTATATGATCCCCGGCGCGACGGGGCAGATGGAGGGCGAGAGCCCCCGCATGGTTTCGACACCGTGGCTCGACCACGAGGTGACGATGAGCGAGGCGGCGGAGCTTGGCACAACGCGCGTCATCCGCGAGCATTCGACCATCGGCGTCGTTGTGACGACCGACGGCAGTATCACCGATATCCCGCGCGAGGACTACATAGAGGCCGAGGGCCGCGTCATCCGCGAATTACAGGAGATCGGCAAGCCCTTCCTCGTCCTGCTCAACGCGACAGAGCCGGAAAGCGATCGCGTGCAGGCAATGGCAAGGGATATCGCTTCACGCTATGGCGTGACATGTCTGCCCGTCAACTGCCTGACGCTCGACGACAACGCAGTGGGAATGATTCTCAAGGCCATCCTTTACGAGTTCCCGCTCTGCGAGCTGGACCTCTTCATCCCGCCGTGGGTCGAGGCGCTTGCCGACGATCACCCGATCAAAAGCGGCCTCTATCAGGCCATCCGCGAGAACACAGGCAGCCTCCACTGTATCCGAGAGGTGCAGGGCGCGATCAGCGCCATCGGCGGCTGCGAAAGCGTCAGCAGCGCGCGCATCACGTCCATTCAGCTCGGCACGGGCGTCGCCGCGGCGGAATTGCAGCTCCCGCGCGCACTGTTCTACCGGACGCTGAGCGAGCAGTCGGGCTTCGATGTGAAGGATGACGGCGATCTGCTGAGCCTTCTCACTGAGCTCTCGTCGGTCAAGGCGGAGTACGACAAGGTGGCGCAGGCGGTGTCCGATGCGCGCGAGAGAGGCTACGGTATCGTTGTGCCGACGGTCGACGAGCTGAACTTGGAGGAGCCGGAGATCATGAAGCAGGGCGGGCGCTACGGTGTGAGGCTCAAGGCGAGCGCGCCGAGCCTGCATATCATCCGCGCCGACATCGAAACGACGGTTTCGCCCATCGTCGGCAATGAAAAGCAGAGCGAGGACATGGTCAACTACCTCTTGCAGGAGTTCGAGGGCGACACGACGAAGATCTGGCAGTCCAACATCTTCGGCCGCAGCTTCCACGAGATCGTGAACGAAGACTTGCAGGCAAAGCTCAAGCACATGCCGGACGACGCGCGCCTCAAGCTCCGCCAGACGCTTGAGCGCATCATCAACGAGGGCACGGGCGGTCTCATCTGTATCATCCTGTAAAGAAACAAAGCGAGAGGAGGTTCCTCTCGCTTTGTTACATTCCTGTAACTGGAATGTCATCACTTTGTAACTTGTCATTTCCACTGCCCGCTGTTATGCTGTTCTATAAGAAGGATAACAGGAGGAAGAGGATATGAGCCGAAAGATCGCGCTGCCGCTGCTGGTGGCAGCGGCGCTTGTCAGCATCATCTTAGCAAGCCGCACCCCGCAGCCCATCATAGAGGAATTGCCACCGGAGGAGGCTGACGCGCCCACCGCGCTGCTCACGCAGACCGAGGAGGCCGGCGGTTAGACTGTCACGCTGAAGGTCTACGAGCCGGATGAGGCTGGCTATGCGCGCTACGCGCTCTTTGGCGCGGACGGTGCGGAGATCGACATACCGTTCGGCGTAAATTGCGGCACTTGGATCGGGAATGGCAACGCTGCCGAAAAAGTCTCCCTCACCGCACGGGACGATGTGCTCGGATTTCCGGGCTTCGAGCTTGAAACGATCCAAGGCATAGTTATGACAGTTTGTGACTTCTATGCGCTGACGGAGCAGGGCTTCGTCTATGCGGGAAGGACCGTTGGCTATGACTTTGATGATGCGGCGGAGGGCGACGGCGCGTGGCCGCTTGATCTCACGGGAGATGGGCGCAGCGAACTCATTACGCGCAGCACCTTTGGCGACGGCATGTCGTGCGTTTTTGTCTACCGTTGGAACGCCGCGGAGGGGGGCTCTCAGCGCAGTGAGGTCGACTGGGATAAGGCGGACGCGCAGCTTGCGCGCCTGAGTGCGCCCCTCGGCGTGACCGCGCGGGCGGAGACCTATCACGCACAGGACAATACTGTTACGCTGACGCTCTACACGGAAAGCGGCACGAAGGAAACGACACTGCCGCTTACCACAGATATTCTCGGCGAGTGGTTTGCAGAGGACTGACCGGAATGATATAAAAAGGAACCGATTCAAAAGAATCGGTTCCTTTTTTACTGGAAAATTTACTTGGCCAGCACTTTTTTGAGTTTGGCGAAACGGGGGAGGGAGTCCTCCTTCGGGAGCTTGGGCTCGCCCTGGATGAGGGGGAGGACATAGTCGATGAACTCCTGCTTGACGCCGTTGTGAGAGTCGTTGATCCAATCGATGGGGATTTTCTTCTCGAAGTTCGCGACTGAGGTGAGCGGCAGCAGCTTCGTCTTGCAAACGTAGTGGCCGTCCACAGTCTCACGCTCAAAGGCGACCATCTTGTCGGTGATGCCGGCGACGGCGTTCTCCACCGCGGCACGACCGGCCATGACGGCCTCTTCGATATCGGTCTCGCTTGCGAGGTGTGCGCCGCAGCGCTGGAGCAACGACAGCTCAATGCCGCGCACCTTCGCGCCGGTCTTTTCCTTCACGATGCTCGCCAGCAGCGCGGCGAGGCCGCCGAGCTGCGCGTGGCCAAAGCCGTCCGTCGCGCTGGTCTTGGCCTCGGAGACAAAGCTGCCATCGGCATAGTGGATGCCCTCGGATACGGCGACCATGCAGCTGCCGGTCTCCTTGTAGATGCGCTCGACGTCGGCAAGGAACGTGTCCATGTCGAAATCAGTCTCGGGCAGGTAGATGAGGTCGGGACCCGCGCCGTACTTCGTCGCGAGCGCGGCGGCGGCAGTCAGCCAACCGGCGTGGCGGCCCATGATCTCGACAATGCAGATCATGCCCGTGTCGTAGACGTGCGCGTCCTGATAGACCTCCATCAGGCTCGTCGCGATGTACTTGGCGGCGCTGGCGTAGCCGGGGCAGTGGTCGGTGCCATAAAGGTCGTTGTCGATCGTCTTGGGCACGCCCATGACGCGGCACTCGTAGCCAACCTTCTGCATGTACTTGCTGATCTTATTGCAGGTATCCATCGAGTCATTTCCGCCGTTGTAGAAGAAATAGCGGACGTCGTGCTTTTTGAATACCTCAAGGATGCGCTTGTAATCGGTGTCGTCCTCGTCGGGGTCCTTCATCTTGTAGCGGCAGGAGCCGAGGGCGGAGGAGGGGGTGTACTTTAAAAGCTCCAGCTCCTTCGGGTCTTCCTGACTCATGTCGAACAGGCGGTCTTCGAGCACGCCCTTGATACCGTGCTCTGCGCCGTAGACATTCGTGATGCAGCCGGAATCGAGCGCCGTGCGGATGACGCCGTAAGCGCTCGCGTTGATGACGGAGGTCGGGCCGCCGGACTGGCCGATGATGCACGCGCCTTTCAATTCACTCATAGCAGTTCTCCTTATCGCTTAGGCCTTGCCAGCGCAGCCGAGCACATCGACGAGCTTGTGGCGGACGAGCTCCTTGATGTTGGCGCGGGCGGGCTTGAGATACTCGCGCGGGTCAAACTTGTCGGGATGTTCATCGAGGAAGGCGCGCACGGTGCCGGTCATGGCAAGGCGCAGGTCGGAGTCGATGTTGATCTTGCAGACGGAGAGCTTTGCGGCCTCGCGCAGCTGATCCTCGGGCACGCCGATAGCGTTGGGCATCTTGCCGCCGTGCTCGTTGATCATCTTGACATACTCCTGCGGGACGGAGGAGGAGCCGTGCAGCACGATGGGGAAGCCGGGCAGACGCTTGGAGACTTCCTTCAGCACATCGAAGCGCAGCGGGGGCGGGACGAGGATGCCCTGCTCATTGACGGTGCACTGCTCGGGCTTGAACTTGTAAGCGCCGTGAGAGGTACCAATGGCGATGGCAAGGGAGTCGCAGCCGGTCTTGGAGACGAATTCCTCGACCTCTTCGGGATGGGTGTAGGACGCCTCGTGCGCGGCGACCTTGACCTCGTCCTCGATACCGGCGAGGGTGCCGAGCTCGGCCTCGACCACGACGCCGTGGTCATGTGCGTACTCGACGACCTTCTTCGTGATCTCGATATTTTCGGCAAAGGGCTTGGAGGAGGCGTCGATCATGACGGAGGTGAAGCCGCCGTCGATGCAGGACTTGCAGGTCTCGAAGTCCGGGCCGTGGTCAAGGTGCAGCACGATGGGGATATCGGGGCAGCACTCGACAGCAGCTTCCACGAGCTTGACGAGGTAGGTGTGGTTCGCGTAGGCGCGGGCGCCCTTGCTGACCTGCAGGATCACGGGCGCGTGCTCTTCCTGGCAGGCCTCGGTGATACCCTGCACGATCTCCATGTTGTTGACGTTGAACGCGCCGATGGCGTATCCGCCGTCATATGCTTTTTTGAACATTTCAGTGGATGTTACGAGCGGCATAATATCTTCTCCTTTGATAAAAAGTTATTTCAAATGTTTGGTACGTTTGGAACTAATTGCATTGTAACACAGAAATTTGATTTTGCAAGAGGATTTGCGATATTTTTGAAAAAAGGAGACAAAACCGATTCGCTTTGTCTCCTTTCTTTGCTTAATTGACCCAGATCGCGGGAAGGCGGGTGCAGGTGAGGCCCATTTTCCGCTGCAAATGCAGCGACGCTTCGTTTCCGTCGACCACGTGGCAGTAGGGCGTGCGGCCCTCCTTCAGCGCCGCGGCGATCAGAAATGCTTCCAGCTGCGCGGCATACCTGCGGCGGCGGAACGACGGTAGAATTTCGAGCATGCCCATGCTGCCGTCGTCATGAAAACCGGCGAAGCCTGCGAGGGCATCGCTCTCAAATACGCCGAAGAGTGCGCCGTGTTCGATGCGGTTACGGATGTACGCACCGTCGCCGTCGTGATAGACGGACGCGGCCAGCGCCGCGTGCTCCTGCGTCAGCGGGCGGATGTCCGCCGTGACGGGGCAGGGGGGCTCGCTCTTTTCATAGACCCACTGCGTGCAGCGCATGGAATCGTGCAGGGAGAATTCCCGCATCAGCGCTGCTGCGGCATCGTCACTTTTGACGGTGAACAGCTTGGGAGCGGCAGGGCAAAGCGTGCGAATCTTTTCGCACAGAAGCGCGCCGTCCTGTATGTCGCTCAGCAGAAACGTTCCGTCCGTGCTGAGGACGAGAGAGCCTTCATCTCCGTTATAAAGCAGGCGGCCTGCGCCGCGGCGCAGTGATTCCGTCATGTCGACGCACTCGGGCGCGGTGTTCATCAGATGTTCGCCTTGACGGTCTCGGCGATCTGATCCGCCGTCAGGCCGTATTCGCGCAGCACGTCCGCCGCCTTGCCGGACTGGCCGAAGCGGTCGTTCACGCCGATCTTGTGGAACTTGCAGTTGACCTTACCCATCAGGACGTCGGCCACGGCGTCGCCCAGACCGCCGATGACGCTGTGCTCCTCGACGGTGATGACCTTGCCGCACTTTTCAGCCCATTCGGTGACGCACGCAGCGTCGATGGGCTTGATGGTGTGGATGTTGATGACGGCGGCGTCGATGCCTTCCTTGGCGAGCTTCTCCGCGGCGGCGAGGGATTCGCTGACCATCAGGCCGGTCGCGAAGATCGCGACATCCTTGCCCTCGCGCAGGACGTTGGCCTTGCCGATCTCAAAGGGCTTGACCATGTCGCCCTCGAAAACGGGGGTGGCAAGGCGCGCAAGGCGCATGTAGACAGGACCGTTCATCTCGGCGATCGCCATGGTGGCAGCCTTGGCCTCGTTGGCGTCCGCAGGGCAGATGACCGTCATGCCGGGGATGACGCGCATGAGGGCGATGTCCTCGATGCACTGGTGGCTGCCGCCGTCCTCGCCGACGCTGACGCCCGCATGGGTCGCGCAGATTTTGACATTGAAGTGGGGATAGGCGATGGAGTTGCGGATCTGCTCATAGGCGCGGCCGGCCGCAAACATCGCAAACGAAGAGCAGTAGGGGATGAGGCCCATCGTGGACATACCGGCGGCGATGTCGACCATGTTAGCCTCGGCAATGCCGCAGTTGTAGAATTTTTCGGGGTGCGCCTTGGCGACCTTGCAGGTCTGCGTGGCGTTGGCGAGGTCGGCGTCGAGCACGACGACCTTATCGTTCTTTTCGACCAGTTCGATCAGCGCTTCGCCGTAAGCCTGACGGGTTGCAATTTTATCAGCCATGTTCTTAGTCCTCCAATTCCTTCAAAGCCTGCTCGCGCTGCTCAGCGTTCGGCGCCTTGCCGTGCCAGCCGACCTGATTCTCCATGAACGAAACGCCCTTGCCCTTGACGGTGTGTGCAAGGATGGCCTTGGGCTTGCCGGGCATGGTGGGCTTGGAGAGTGCGGCCTCGACGGCGTCAAGATCGTTGCCGTCGGGCAGCTCGACGAGGTCAAAGCCGAACGCGCGGAGCTTGGCGGGCAGATCGCCGAGGCTCATGACCTGATCGTTCGTGCCGTCGATCTGTAGGCCATTGTTGTCGATGATGACGGTCAGGTTGTCGAGCTTATAGTGCGCGGCAGCCATGTAAGCCTCCCAGATCTGTCCTTCCTGGCTCTCGCCGTCGCCGACGAGGGCGAAGACCTTCGTATCCTTGCCAAGGTGCTTGGCGCCCAGCGCCATGCCGACGGCGATGGACACGCCCTGACCGAGAGAGCCCGTGGAGGCGTCCACGCCGGGGACCTTCTTCGCATCGGGGTGGCCCTGCAGGATGGAGTGGAGCTGGCGGAAGTTCGCATACTCGTCGCGGGAGATAAAGCCCTTGGCGGCGAGGACCGCGTAGTAGCAGGGGGCGGCGTGACCCTTGGAGAGCACGAAGCGGTCGCGGTCGGGATCGTGCGGGTTCTTGGGGTCAACGCGCATGTGATTGAAGAAAACGCTGGTCATCAGCTCCACCGCGGACAGCGAGCCGCCGGGGTGACCGCTGCCGGCGTTGGCGGTCATCGTGATGATGTCGCGCCGCACCTGCCGGCAGATGGGGGAAAGCTCTTTTGTATTCATGGAAACCCTCCTTGAAAAATACATTTCATCAACTGTTAAGTATATCGGATGAAGCCGGGAAAGTCAATTTTAATCCTCGTTCTTTTTCATCTTTACATGCGACAAGGGATTTGCCTTTGCAGCAACGCGCAGCGCGTCGTTATCAATGTGTGTGTAGATCTCGGTCGTGTTCAGATGCTCATGCCCGAGCACCTCCTGCACGGCTTTGACGTCCACGCCGTTTTGCAGCATGAGCGTTGCCGCCGTGTGGCGCAGCTTGTGCGAGGAGTATTCTGAAGCGTCGAGCCCCGCGGCGCTCAGGTGCTTTTTGACGAGCGCGTGGACGCTCGAGCGGCTGATGCGCTCGTTGCGCGACGAGAGGAAGAGGGCATTGTGATCGCGGCCGGAGATGGGGCGGCGGACGGCAAGGTAGCGCTTGAGCGCATCCTTGCAGGCGTCGTTTAAGTAGACGATGCGCACCTTGTTGCCTTTGCCGAGCACGCGCAGCGCGTCGTCCTGAATGTCTTGCAGATCAAGGCCGCAAAGCTCGGAGATTCGCAGCCCGCAGTTTAGAAAGATCGTCAGAATGCAGTAATCGCGCTCGCGGTTCTGCCCGTCGACGGACTGCAAAAGCTGCACGCTCTCATCGAGCGTCAGGTACTTCGGCAGCGACTTTTTGATCTTGGGGGAATCGAGGTCCTTGCAGGGATTTGCGTCCAAAAGATGCGCTTTGTTGACCAAATAGTTGTAAAAAGACCGAATTGTTGCGATTTTTCGCGCTCTGGACGCGGCATTCAGGCCGTAGTCGGACACGTCGCTGTTTTGATGCTGCACGCGGTCACGGCTCAGATAGGTCATGTAGGCGTAAATATCGGTCAATGTTACTTTTTTCACAAAGTCAAGATCGACGTCCATGATGGAAATTTCATTGAGAGGGAGGCCGCGCAGCGACGGATCGCGCGACTGCTTCAAATAGCGGAAAAAGTTGCGCAGGTCGAGGAAATATTCATCGACCGTTTTCTGCGAGTGGGCTTTGATGGTCTCGTGGTAGGATAGAAAATCGCGCAAAATCGGCGGCGATTCCAAGCGGTAGTCGTTCATAGTAAATGAGCGCCAGTGCAGGCGCAGAAACAGCTCATCTAAATCAGAAAGAAAAAATACGGAGAAGTTACGAAGTGTTGGATTTCAAAATACCGGAAAAAATTCGGTAGCTCTGATCTGTGAGCGTTGTTGGCAGTTCAAACGCGACGCAGAGCAAAGCTGCGCAGAGATTGATCCTTTGAACGGGATGCACAGCGCACATGCCGTTGATCGGCTGTACGGCGGTTTTCAATAAAGGAGCCGATGGAGAGGGGCATTTTGAAGTCTATACAAAATTGAACAAAATAAAAATTTTGTTCAATTGAGGGGAGCGGAAAAACGTATTTTTGCGGAAATGAGCGTTTTGGCGTGGCTGGCGACAAAAACCTCCTTTGTCAGGATCATGGGATTCTATGGGTCCGGCAGTGTGAAAACGCTGCCGGTTTTGCTGCTATATTATAGATTATAGAAACTGCTTTACAATCGGCGCATCGGCGTTTACGCCTGCACAATGGCGCGCAGCGCTTCGGCGATGTTGCACGCTTCAATCAGCGCGAGTCCCTGCGGCGCGCGGATCTGATCCTTGCGCTGCTTCGGGATGATGCATGTTTCAAAGCCCAGACGGTGCACCTCGCTGAGCCGCTCGCTCAAATGGTTCACGCTGCGAAGCTCGCCGGTCAGGCCGACCTCGCCGATGGCGGCGACGTGATTGCCGATGGGCTTGTCGAGATAACTCGACGCGAGCGCCAGCACGGCGGCAAGGTCTGCTGCGGGCTCGTCCACGCTCAATCCGCCGATGACGTTCAAGAACGCGTCACAGCCGGACACCTTGAGCGCGCCGCGCTTTTCGAGCACCGCCATCAGCATGGCGGCGCGGTTGTAGTCAAAGCCGTTGCTTGTCCGCCGCGAGACTGACTGCGCCGCGGGCGCAAGCAATGCCTGCACCTCGGCCAGCACCGGGCGCTGGCCTTCCATCACGCAGGTCACGCACGCGCCGGGCGCATCGTCAGGTCGTCCCGAAAGCAGCATTTCCGACGGGTTCGGCACTTCGACAAGGCCTTCGCTGCGCATCTCGAATACGCCGATCTCGTTCGTCGCGCCGAAGCGGTTTTTCGCCGCGCGCAGGATGCGATAGCTCATGTGCGCCTCACCCTCGAAATATAAAACGCAGTCGACCATGTGCTCCAACACCTTCGGGCCCGCAATAGAACCCTCTTTGTTGACGTGCCCGATGACAAAGACGGTGATGCCCTCCCCTTTGGCCAGCTGCATCAGCTCCAGCGTGCAGGCGCGCACCTGCGCCACGCTGCCCGCGGGCGATTCGAGCGAGTCCTGATAGAGCGTTTGAATGGAGTCGACGATCAAAACGTCGGGCTTTTCTTCTTCGACGGATTCCAGCACATCACCGAGGCAGGTCTCGGACAGCACGTACAGGTTGTCCGACTGCACGCCGAGACGGTCGGCGCGCAGCTTGAGCTGACGCGGCGATTCCTCGCCGGAAACGTACAGAATTTTGGCGGTTTCACTCAGCTTTCCGCAGATCTGCAGCATCAGTGTTGACTTGCCGATGCCCGGTGCACCGCCGACGAGCACGAGCGAACCCTGCACAGCGCCGCCGCCAAGCACGCGGTCAAGCTCGCCCATGCCGGTGGGAAAACGGATCTCCTGCGCTGTGTCAAGCTCTGCGATCGGGTGCGCCTTGGCGCGCAGCGCGCGGCTGCGGCCACCCGTTTTTGCCTTTGCACCGTCGCCGACGGCCTGCTCGACGAGCGTGTTCCATGCGCCGCAGCTCGGGCAGCGGCCCGCCCATTTGGGCGTTTCGTTGCCGCACTCCGTGCAGAAAAATACACTTTTTGCCTTTGCCATATTGTAAACCTCTTTTGCTTTACTGCTGCTGTAAAAGGCCGGACGCGATCACAACGGCCAGTCTTTGCTGATATTCGCCACTTTTCAAAAGCGCCGTTTCATTTTCATTGCTCAAAAATCCGCACTCGATCAGGATTGCAGGCGCGGTGACGTTTTTCATCAGGAAGATCGACGCGTCGATGGCCTTCTCTGTCTTCTCATTGCCCGCATTGACAGTCTGATTCAGCGCGAGCTGCACCGCATTCGCGACCTCGGCACTCCCCTCTTTTTTGCCGTAAAACACCTGCGCGCCGTGCGTCTGCTTGGATGACGGAAGACTGTTCTGGTGGATGCTGACAAGGATAGCACCTTGCGTGCTGTTGACCAGTCCCACGCGGTTTTCGAGGTCGGAGCGCTTCTTTTCCCGCAGCGTGGACGCACTGGCATCGTGGATGGAGATATCCTCTGCGCGCGTCATGCGCGTCTCCTCGCCGAGAAAAACGAGCAGCGCGTCGAGCCGCCGCGCGATGGCGAGGTTCATGTCGCTTTCCTTGCTGCCGTCGGCGGCGACGGCCCCGCCGTCCTCCCCACCGTGCCCCGCGTCGATGACCCAGACGGTCTTCCCTGTCGGCGCCGACACGCTCGTCTCCACCGCCTCCGGCGGCAGAAGCATGCTTACGGTCGCCGCCGTCAGCACGAGCAGCAGCGCGAATATGGCGTAAAACGCCTTTTTTCCGAAAACGATAAACAAAATACCCCTCACCCCGGAACAATGTATGCCCCGCGGCGCGGTCTTATGTGCTTTTCATTATACAGGACTTTGAACAAAAAGAAAAGCCCCGCTTCCCTTTTTTCTCCCGCTGCATAGGATGGTGTGGGCGGATGCCCGATTTCTTTGCAAGGAGGAGACTTCTTTGGACGACAACAGAGCCATGCGCGCCGAGTCCGGCGTGGGCACACTGCCGAACGGCTGCTGCGCGCCGCTGGCTTTTCCCTATGTCCCCGTGCAGAAAAACGACCCCGAGCGCTATTCCCAGCAGGACGCGCTCAAGGCCGGTACGCTGTTTCCGGGGCTGAACCTACCCTTTCACGCGCAGATGAAGACAAAGTTCCCCGCCGTCAACACGGCGCTCTCAGAGCTGATGGCGCTCGATTTTGCCATCGACGAGCTGGGGCTTTATCTCACCACACACCCGGAGGACACCGAGGTTCTGAACCTCTACTGGTCGTATATCAAGCTCGGCCGCGAGGGGCGCGAGGCCTATGAAAAGCAGTACGGCCCGATTTTGCAGACGGACGTGACGCCCGGCAGCTTCAAGTGGCTGAATGATCCGTGGCCGTGGGATCTGGAGGGAGAAAAGTAATGTTTGTATATGAGAAAAAGTTACAGTACCCGGTCAAGATCAAAAATCCGAATCCCAAACTCGCCGCGGCGATCATCAGCCAATATGGAGGCCCAGACGGAGAATTGGGTGCATCGCTGCGCTACCTCTCCCAGCGCTACTCCATGCCCTACCCCGAGCTCAAGGGCCTGCTGACCGACATCGGCACAGAGGAGCTTGGGCATCTCGAGATGGTCGGCACGATCGTTCACCAGCTTACGCGCAATTTGACCGAGGAGCAGATCAAGGAGGCTGGGTTCGAGCCGTACTTTGTCGACCACACGACGGGCGTTTTCCCGCAGTTCGCCTCGGGTTACCCGTGGTCGGCGAGCACCATGCAGGTCACGGGCGACACCATCGCGGACCTCACAGAGGACCTGGCTGCGGAACAGAAGGCGCGCGTGACGTATGACAACATTCTGCGCCTTTCCGACGATCCGGACGTGAGTGATGTCATCAAATTCCTGCGTGCGCGCGAGATCGTGCACTTCCAGCGCTTCGGTGAAATGAAGCGTACAAGATGGAACAAGATGAAAAGAACTGCTGACATAAAAGACATCCAAGACAAATTCTCTTGGATGTCTTTTGTTGTTAGGGTTTAATTATGATGACGCGCAGCCGCTTCCCCATACCACCTTGCAATATGCACGTCGGTCTAATTTCAAATACTTGGCAAGACGCATGTATTGCAGCATATACCATTGCCCAAATGCGCGGGGGAAAAGATAGCTAATGTGTTGTGAGATCTTCTTGAGTTCCGCTGGTACTTCAGCGCTAAAGACGCAAGTGCCATTATGGCCCCTTCCATTGCGCACGTCTTCCGCATCAAGAAAGGCTTCGCCTGCATTCTTATAGATCTGCCGGAGCATATCGAAGACATCATCGCGAGTATAAATTGGGCAAGACAAAAACAGCGGATTTTCCGAGAATTCTTGAAAAGAAACAAACGAATCGTAGCTATCTTCTGCGTGATAAGTATTATGGGTGGCAGAAAGTAAATCCATCTTTTCCCGAAATGTCTTGGGCTTCTGTTTGAATAACACGTTGTATTCGCCCTGCTCCATGATCGATGTGTTGAGGATGTCTTGGCAGGAAACATCATAAAGTTCTTCTGGTGTTATGTCATCAGCCAGAGCGCCGGTTTCCCATTGCACTTTGTCGAGTACATCCAAGAGATTGAGTCTTAAAAGTAAAATCTTCTTGAGGTTTTCTCTTTCAAAAAGGTGCCAATCGTAGCATAGGCACTCTTTGCCGTCCTGGGTTATGCCGACAAACTCTTGATAATCTATAAGGCCCTTCCCGGCGGGGAGAATGACCATGCCAGATACTTCCAACTGGTCGCTGTTTTGCCAGCCGAGCAATGCCGTATGCCGATGCTGCCCCGCATAATGACGTTCAATGACTTTGCGGGCAAGTGGAATCACGCGTGAGGTCATCCGATACTCGAAAGTCGTTTCAGAGGAAGCCTTCCACACGTATTCCTCCCGCAGCGAAAAACCATCTCTGCGCAGGACGGCCTTGCAGTGCGGACACTTTTCTTCGGGCAGATCCAATCCGACAACTGCCTGTAGTTCTTCGTGATAATAGCCGCAGTTGGGACAGTAATAGTGTGCTGGCATAGGATTCAGATCGTGGTCACCTAATAGATAGACCAGGATCGAATTGGCTATTGTCCCTGCCAGATATAACTTTCCACAGGCTTGTTTGGCAGCCTGACTGAGTTCCTTGAGCAGAAGGAAATTGTCAATGCAGTCTGGCTTTTGTGACAAACAGTTTATTTCTCGTTCGAGCCGAAGGGATACCTCATTCGGGATGCCTGCCGGATATAGTTCATGTAGCGTGTCTTCACAGCAATTACGCAGATATTGTACTGAGCGATTTTTCATGGTACTTACCTCCGCGGTTCTAAATTTGTTTAAGCTATTACGGTGTATCCTGCAAATCTGTTATTCCCCGCAAAAATTTTCCGTCATACGAAGGAGACTGCTAAGTTTTTTCGCTTTTAAGATGTCCGCCTTAGTGATCATACCACTGCCCTCGTGCTGTAGGACAAGAGACTTCCCATATTGCTCAAGAGATATATTTTTTGCCAAAAAACGCTCGCCTTGAAGCGTGGCCTCGATATCGGGGTGAGCAGTCAGCTCAAATACAATCGCACTGTGGTCGTCGTGATCGCAAAAGGCAAGCTGCATGGGAAAGGTATCGGAGGAATTATCCTTGTCTGGCGCAGCGAGGAAGATGCTGCCGTTCTGATAATCACAGAGATAATGATACGGATAGTCGAAGTTCGTACTTATAGTCTTATCTGTTTCAAGATCGATCAAAGAGTATTGTTGATCATCATTCAAAGAGTATCGCTGACTATTGCCGGTCAACGCATAACCGTGGGTGATCTCTAACTGCTTGAAAGTGTCGGAGGCTCGACCTGTTTTGGGATTATAGAAGGATTTTTCATTATTATCATAATATTGCTTTATCACAATACCGGATCGATCCATCCAGGCAAGACCGGAATAAGGCCCGTATCCAATATCTTCTGCGCGGATATCATAATTTTTCGTAAGGAAAAGTCTCTTTAACCAGTGTTGATGTCTTTGAAACAGACAGAATATACCGCATCCAAGATAAATGATGTTGTCATACCAGTAAGGGAGAACTTTACGGTATTCTATCTTCCCTTGCTCATCTGTCTGGTCCACTTGGAGCAAGCCAAACTGCCCGCCCTTATATGCCTTGCATAGAGCAACGCTCTTTTCGTTATCGCTCTCTTTTTGCTTTAGACAACATTCCCAAGTCCACTCTATCGTTGCAAGGAAAAGCTCATTTTCGAGTTCCATTCTGCCCCTCCCTCTGTAAACATGGTTTCCTGTTCGATTGTATCTGTATTATAAAGCACGCCCCTGTACATTTGTCTGTACAGGGGCACTGCGCGTAGTTCTATTTCAGTTTCATATCGTTTGCCAGGCGCTTATAGATGTGCTCACCGCTCGGCGTGGTCTCGCTCCATGCAAACATACCGACAAACCTGCCTCCATATGCGATCGTTTCCTGTCATGATAAGATCACATTTATTTATGAGTCTGTCGGAATCTTCCAAAGGGAAACAAATACCACCGTTTCATTATCTTCCAGAAGAAATAATTTGTGCGGTCCACCTTGGAGCTCATTTTTACCATCCGCATCAATGATCAGAACATTACCAGGCAGTGAATCTTCCCAGTCAATCGGAATGCTAACTGTATATGGCTGCCCGATGGCTTCTGCAAAATCGTCGTGGGACATTCCAATCTTTGCAGTTCCCCATACGGCGGCATCCAAAACAGAACATGAAACACCGGTGATGGCATAGCTTTTATCCGGTCTATCGCCGTCGAATTCATCCGGTGGGTTAAGTATGAAAACATAAGGACAGCCGCTCGCATCGGAATAGAACATATTGTATCCACCATCCCAGTAATCGACGGTGTAGTCAGTGCCAAACCGATCTTCAATGTCACCGACCGTCAAACCAATGTAATCGATCATTGCTGTTTTGGTTGAGACCGGAGTGGAAGCAGACTTATCATTATCTATTACTCCATTGAGAAAACTACAAAGGATGAGGACGATGACAATTGCTGCAATATTCCGAAATATGGACGTTTTCTTTCGCCTAACCTTTGGCTGCACTCGCGTTTGAGTTGATTTCTGCGAGGTTTTCGTGCTTGAGGCAAAGGAAGATCTTCCTGATGCGGCAATCCACGAGGAATAATCGCTTTGGCTGGATCGGCGCTGTGCTTTTTGGAGCCAATTGTTGATCATGTCAGCTTCCTTTTGCGCCTCATAGGAGTTTTTTCTTCGAATAGAAAAAGAATCAAAGCTACGTTTACACCGTATGGTCAGTTCCCCTTCACGATTTGCAGACGCTTCTTGAATGTCCGACATGCGGATACTTTTTCCATGAAAGCTATATCGCCCACCTATATACAACGTATTACCATCAATGCTGATGGGGCGGGACATAGGTGTTGCATTATAGATAGCACGACAGGCACGTACTGCGACATAATAGTCGTTGAACGCAATCTCTGTGGGCGATGTATAAAAGCCGTTGCTAACGCTGATTAAAACGGAGTTTCCTCGTTGCTCAACCTTGGTGATCTTATCGCAAGAAATAAGTTTTCTATTGAAAGATGAAGAATTATTGTTCTCAATTTCAATACTCGATATGTCGATTCGAAGTTTTTGCGATTTTCCTTCAAATGTATCCATCTGTCAGACCTCCTTAGCGAAAGTCAATTATTTGTTCTTCCCAAGGCTTTCGATGATTTTATCTCTTGTATTTTCCTGTGCAGAATCGGTCAATCAACTTGTCGAAAATCGTTTTAACAAAAAAATCAGAGGGTTATTTTTTGAGCACTACTCTCTATGCGGTAAACAAAATTGAGTAAGTCTTCCTCAATATTTCTCCAATTATCATTCAAATTTATTGTTTTTACGATAATCGGTGTTCCCTCTATTGCGTGGACAACACCTCGGCTAAGGTCATCATTCACCATTGGGTAAAGTAATGCTCCAATTTTTCTGCCGTCAAATTCAGAATCGATAAGATAACCTCTTAATTGATTCAAGTGGCTGACTCTTAATCTCTTATCACCAGAGTTCCTGTAGGCATCCACAAAGGTCTGCTGATAGTATTTTGCGTCAAAAATCATTTGCACTCCGAGAGACTTATTCTCAACAACGATATCTGTTCGGCGGTCACCTGGACTGTCGGCGATTTCAAAGAAATCTCCCCATATCTCTTTAGCATTTCCCGTTATATGCCAGTTAATTTTAGGAGCATGAACATGATAGTTCTCTTTTCTCAAGTGAATCTTATAGAAATTTAGAATAAAACTTTCAAAGACCTTATGCATTTGGTTCTGCCGGAAAAAATCCTTAAAGGCTATTTCCCCATTTTCCTCGTTTACTGTTGTGTTGTCATATAACATCGATGCGATACTGATAAGAAGCCTATACGATGCATTGCTTTGACTGAAGATGATTTGCTGCCTGGTTTCCTTTGTCGGTGCTTGTCCTTTAACGCTGTCAAAAAAGGCTGACTGCTTTTTCAGCGGTTTCTTCGTCTCGGCGTCTATATTTTGATTTCTCAGCAGAGCATCGATCGTATACTTCAAGATCCGATTGAATGAGTTGTCAAGGGAGTATTCATCATATTCGCAGACAAGCCTTGTCCGATAGATAGACATGGCATTTATGCTGTCCTGAAGCAAGATTTTCCCTCTTACCGATGGAAGTTCTTCTTTTCTTTCAACATAGGATCGATAAAAGCCTGAACGAATTAATTTGTCAATGCCATACGAGAATATCCGAGCCAAAAGATTGTACGCATCATCGTAGTCATCACCGCCGACTTTCATTACATCATCTTTCACAGCAAGCACATTCCATGCATAGCAAAGCATATAAAAAAGATTTTTTACGGGAATCGGACTTTTTTGAGAACTCATGAAATCAATCCTTCAACAATTCTTTTTTACAATTCTCTGCCTTCTGTTTATCATCCCACCAGTATTCATCCAGCAGCGGCGATACTTCATACTTTATGATAGACTCATACCACGCATCGTCAGTTTGTCCTTCATTTGGACCCTCGCAGAAATAGCTATGCCCTATGCGATATCCTCTTCCGAGATCGTCAGCAATTTCTTGGTTGAGCTTCCCGAAACGTTTTATGATTTTCTCTACAATGCCATTTGTATGAATATAGCTCTCAAGATGTTTTCGGAACATTTCAGTGTCAAAAGCGGGTTCAACGTCAAAAAAGCTGAAACGGCGGCGAAGCGCATAGTCCATCATTGCAAGGCTGCGGTCTGCTGTATTCATCATTCCGATTATATAGACGTTTTCCGGCACAGAAAACAGTTCATCGTTGTACGCGAGTTTTACTTTCTCTCCGCGCTTGTCCTTCTCAATTAGCATCAGCAGTTCGCCAAAAATCTTGCTGAGATTTCCCCGGTTGATCTCATCGATAATAAAGAAATATTTTTTTGAGGGTGACTTTTCAGCCTCCTTACAGAATTTATAAAAAACACCTTTCTTAAGTTCAAAACCGCCATTAGCAGTAGGCTTATAGCCCATAATAAAATCTTCGTAGCTATAGCTCTGATGGAATTGAATAACGGAGATACAAGATTCGTCCCTTTCCCCCATCAATGAATAAGCAAGTTTTTTTGCCATAAATGTTTTGCCGACGCCAGGCGCCCCCTGAAGAATTATGTTTTTCTTATACTCCAGCAAATGTTCTAACTCATCGTACTGCTCAGGGGTCATAAATACTTCTTTCAAGAAGTCTTGTTTGTTGAACGGCTTCGCCACTGCATTAAGTGTGTTCACATTTCCCTCCGCATTGCCTTGTACCTCTTTCCACATTTCCTCGAGCCGCATGCAATACTCATCTTTAATAGCGATGCCGGAGCCTTGCGGATTCCATTTTTGATCTGGAAATTCTTCTTGCAGCCGCTTCTGCGAGAGAATTTCTTCGTTGCGATAGTCCAATATTTTATCGAAAGCAATTTTTATTCTATTGATTTTTTGCCCAGCATCTGCCTTCTGGCTATCCCAGTGAGGACATTCAAAAGGCTCACTTGTTGCAAAACCAGACGCAATGACTCCGTTCTTCTCAGTTCCAAGCATAGTAAGGAAGATTCGGTCACCAGATTTCACGTGTGTATTTGCACACCGCCATTCTTCAGGCCACGTCTTATGCTCTCTTGCGGATTTTACGGCCTCCTGAAAATCTGACCACTCCCAAACGCTCGGATTCCATGTCAGGAGCCAATGTGGCACATTGCTTTTCGGAGTTGCATCAATAGATTCTCTGCTATCATAGTCTTTCATCTGATAATACCGATCATAGAGAAACAGAAGATTATTCTCTTTCTTTAATTCCGTGCAGGTCGAGAGATAGCCTTCTGTTTCAGGAAGATCTTCGCCTTGCGCGAAGCACATATGCCATACCCCGTGCTTGCAGTGTGCCATTGGTTCCGAAGAGTCATAGTAATATGCCGATGTGTTATCGACTAAAGCGAGCAGCTTTCCCCCATCCATGACAACAAACACAGAGTCTGCATCAGCCTCGTAAAAGCTCTTGATTTCCCCCGCCTTACGAGAAGAAGTACTCTCATTACCGTTATAATAAATATGGCTAAGCCTTTCCGCTATCATTCTCCGATCAAGTATTCCTCGTGTGTCGCACTTCTGCAGGTCACCCAATTTAGGCCATCCTATGGCAATCATTCCGTTTTTCTGCCAACGCTCAGCATAATTGCCACTGTCATCTGATGATCCTAAACGATAAAAGTGTTTCACATTGCCAAACAAGTCTTTGCAATTTTCGGCAAAATGTACTGCCGGTAAGTTTGCGTCTTTGGCCAGCAATGCAAGCTGTCCACTCCTCCCGCAATAGGTTTTGCTCGGACGAATGCCAAGACCATATAGCACATGTTTCTGATATCCTTCTGAATAAAAGCATGAAAACTTATCGGGAAACATCATGTGATAATATTTCCTGATCCATAAGTAATTTGCTAATTTCCCAAGTCTTTCAGTTAGCTGCCGGTCTAAAGCTTCATAGTCCTCAACTGTCGCAAGTTGAAAATCGTGAATGATCTGCCAGCCAGCTATGATGCAGTCTCGAATTTCCTGTCCGCGTAATATTGCCTGAGTTTCTTCCAGTTCTACTTGATTCTGAGAATATCCTGTCTTCCACTTTCCGCCTTTTTTGCTTTGGAATAAACCGTATTTGAAAGCTGCCCCGCCAGCGATACTTCCGAAATAATCAGTCGCATACTCCAACTGATGACAAAGGCTGTCTTTCTCATTGCCGTTGAGGAAGATATTATAAAGAATTTCTCTGCCTTCAAGCGAGTTTAAAAAATTCGGTGAAAATCTCTCCTGAAATTCACGATATATTTCAGATATCTCTTCTTTGCTTTTGCTGTATTGTGATAAACGTCTGAAATCCGCTTCGCGTATTTTATCCGCAGATCTCTGATAGTTGTTAAAATCAGCACTCATTTTTTCTCTCCCTCTGTCCGTCAAAGTTGAGCGATATTCTTAACTGCCCTCTTTGTCTCTGCATCTCAAATTCAGTATCATTGAAGATACTTGTTCTTTCCAAGGCTTTCGATGATCTCCTGCCGCAGCCACGCAGGCTCTACGACCTCTACATACGGTAGGTATTGCAGCGCCCAGAATTTGACGCCGCGCGGCGGTGCGGTAAAACTGGCGGTAAAGGTATTTTCGTCGTGTTCACGGATCTGTACATCCGTGCCGAAGCGGTCGATCACATCGTCTAAAATCGTGCGGTCACAGTACATGACGATGCGCTCAGGTGCGCCGACATAGGCATAGACAGCATTTTGTGCCTCCTGACGGGCGACGGCCTCGCTGCGAGGATCATCCAAAATCTGAATGTCCTTCATGCGGTCAATGCGGTAAAGACGCGTATTTGGCGCGTGGTCGGGAACACATATGAGGTAATACCGCTCATTCATGTAAACCATTTCGTAGGGGCTGAGCGTATAGGTCTTTGTCTCATGCTGTTTTTTATCCAGCCCGTAGTGGAGATAGCCGAGCCGGACTTTTTTCTTCTGCGCGATCGCCTCATCCAACTGCTCGATGTTCCAGAATACCTGCCGGTTGTCGGTCTTGCGGTCCTGCCGCGATATGGTCAGATAGCGATAACGCTTCCGCTGGTAGACGCTAAGCTGCTTTTGCAATTTCTGGACAAGCTGCTCGGTCTGCTTTGCAGGGATGAACGGGAAGGAATATACCGCGTCGGTCAGCAGAAGGACTTCTGACTGCTCCAATTCCCGACTGCGGAGGTAATAGCCGACACCGTTGTCCTCGTAAATGGAAATGTCGTAACCGAGCTCGATCAAAAGCGCAACGGCCCCATAAACGGTGCGGCGGTCGATTTTGATGCCGTAGAGGGACTGCATCTTTCCAATGATCTCCCGCATAGGCAGAATGTGTTCCGCGTCGGAGTATTCTCTCAGGACTTCCAAGAGGCAGATGGCGTTGGCTTTTTCCGTCAGCATGGTACATATCCCTTCTTTCACTTACTTTACTTGAGTATAGCATCTGCGGATGGGCTTGTATAGGATAATAACACAGTTGGATGTACAAATGTTTGCATAGGTTTTTTTTACTCAGCAAATTGATCCATATCTGAAGTGGCTTCGTTCAGCACGCCATAGACCTCCGCCAAGGCGCGGGCATACTGCGGGAAGTCGCGCCGCAGATCACTGTCATCCCCCGGCGGCGGGATCGGTCTCCGCATCATACGATGAACAGCCCTCCATACCTGAAGCCTGCTGCTGGGATAGGCTTCTCTCAGTTTCTCGACCGCGCGGATCTTCGCCTTCTCCACGGCGGACTCCTTCATCATGTGATACATCCCGATCTCTTTCAAGG
>OFMC01000989.1_pt1 | contig 24808 bp, 20 predicted proteins | sample 1541271 | NCBI WGS metagenome assembly OFMC01 (sample SAMN04209252, study PRJEB22552) | human gut metagenome | biome: gut; material: feces | host: Homo sapiens | place: USA: Oklahoma | reverse complement strand
AAATGAATTATGGCATAATTTTACACCTATTAAGGACGAAAGGCAAATGGTAAGATGTAGAAGAATTGTTTTTGAAAATTTTTTTCAAGAATGGAGAGTGGAAAAGAAATGAAAAATCAACGTATGTTAGATGAACTGACCGAATTGATGCGGATTGATGTGTCGAGCGGTCAGGAGACGGAGATTGCAGAGCATCTGGTGAAAAAACTGGAGCAGATGGGATTTGCGATTACGCGGGATGAGGCCGGGGCTACGTTTGGCGGCGTGTGCGGCAATATTCTGGCGGTTCGGGAAGGAGAGCGGGACGGTGTTGTCTGTTTCTGTTCCCATATGGACCGTGTGCCGGGCGGCATTGGAATCAAACCGGTGGAGGAGGATGGAATCCTTCGTTCTTCGGGCGACACGATTCTGGCGGCGGATGATCTGTCCGGTGTGGCAGCCATTTTAGAGGGCGTGCGTCAGGCGATTGAATCCGGGAAGGCGCTTCCGAAACTGGAGATCCTCTTTACGGTCGGCGAGGAGGCCGGTCTGTACGGTGCAAAAGCATTCGATGTAAGCCTGCTGACATCAAAAACGATGTATGTGCTCGACTCCCCGGGACGCATCGGCCGAATTGTAAATGGTGCGCCGGGCCGTGCCCTTCTGGAAGCACAGGTTTTCGGCAAGGCAGCCCATGCGGGAAATGAGCCGGAGAAAGGCATTGATGCGGCAAAAATTATGGCGGAAATGCTCGCAACGATGGAGACGGGAAGACTGGATGAAAATACAACGTCGAACTTTTCTCACCTCTGGTCCAAAACATGCGAGGCAATGAACGTTGTCTGCGACCACGCAATCCTGCGCGGAGAGATGCGGAGCCGGTCGGGAGAAAAACTCGACCGCTATGAAGCGTATTTCCAGTCGCACTGCCGTGAAATCGCAGAAAAGCGCGGTGCGCGTGTGGAATTTAAAAGAGAAAACACCTTCCTGCCGTTCTTCATCCCGGAGGATTCCGAGATGATTCAGATCGTCACGGAATCCCTGAAAGAGATGGGAATCGAACCGCAGATCAACGGCGGAGGCGGCGGTATGGACGGCAATATTTTCAATCAGAAGGGAATCACCTGTGTCGGTATCGCAACAGGATATTTCAAGAATCATTCGACCGAAGAATATCTGCATCTCGATGACTTCTATCATGCCGGAGAGCTTGTGGCGCGGATAATTGGAAGGATTGCATAAATATGCAAAATATAAAATAAAAACTGGATAAAACTTGCAAAATAAAAGGAAATTATGTATAATTTCAAATTAAAAAGAGCAAGGGAGAAAAAGAAATGGCTGAGATTTTAACAAACAACGCAATGTTCTCCAGCTTCATGATTGTTCTGATCGTGTTTGCACTTGGCGACATTGTCGGTAAAATTACAAAAGGAAAGCTGTCCGGAATGATGGTCGTCATGCTCCTGTTCCTGGTAGGCTTTCTGACGAAACTGATCCCGGCGGACATCATCGATCAGGGAGGCCTTACGGCGTTATCAAAACTGGCAATTGCGATGGTACTGTTCAACATGGGTACTACCCTGAACGTGAAACAGCTGATCGAGGAGTGGAGAACCGTATTAATGGCGGCACTCTGTATGCTGGCGTCCTGCCTTGTGATGTTTCTGGTATCCCCGATCATCGGATTTGACACTATGCTCGTCGGCATGCCGGTTATCAACGGTGCGGCAATGGCAACTTCGCTGATGGCAAGCGCCGCAGCAGAAAAAGGACTGGCAACGGCGGCAGCACTCTGTGCAGTCATCTATTCCGTACAGAAATTCGTCGGTGCGCCGATCGCATCTGCCATGGGTATCCGTTACGGAAAAAAACTGCTGAAAGCATACCGCGAGAATCCGGCGCAGTTTAAAAAGCAGGAGACCGGAAACGGTGCTTCCGCAAAAGTTTCCTTTGCAGATAAACACAAAGAATGGTATTCCGCCAACGTCATGATGGCGCTCGTTGCAGCCGGTTCCTGGGTTGCCCACATCCTTGGCGATCTGACTCCGATCAACTACAGCATCTGGGCGCTGCTTCTCGGTGTTGTCTGTGCCGCTTCCGGACTCGTTCCGACAAAACCGCTGCAGAAATCGAATTCCTACGGCCTGATGATGGTTGCTGTCTTTGGCTCCATCATCCCGTCCCTGGCGAAGGTTTCCTTAAGTGATCTCGGTACCATGGCATTCCAGACCATCGTTCTGTTTGCCGCAGCGCTGATCGGTGTTGCACTGGTTGGATGGGTTCTTCCGACCTGGAAACTTGTCGGCGACAAGGGTCTGGCTGTCGGCATCGGTGTCGAGCAGTTCCTCGGATTCCCGAGCAACGTGGTCATCTGCCGCGAGGTCGGCGATGCGGTCGGAGAGACACCGGAGGAGAAAGCGTTTATCGAAGATACCTTAAACGTGCCGTATGTCGTGGGAGGAATTACGGTTATTACGGTTCTGTCCACGATGCTGGCTGGATTTGTTATCAATATGCTGTAAAATTTTAAAATCATAGGAAAAGAAACATGACCTTGATGCAGAGGAAGAGTCCCCTGATCAAGGTCATGTTTTATGTTGGCATGCGGAGCAGTTCCCTCTGCATGAGACGATTAACTTTACGAGAAAAGAAAAAAATATCCCCCCACCCGGCTTGTGAGAGCCTGAAATATCAAATATAATGAACGAACAGTACATGGATCAGGCGCGCAGATCATGGGAGTACAAAGCAAAAAAGCGGTCAGTCCGGGTAAAAACGGTCTGAAAATGGGAGGAAAAGGATGAAAAAGAAAATATTATCTTTGATGCTGATGGTGTCTCTTGCAGCATCCCTTGCGGCATGCGGTCAGGACAGCGGGAAAAACAGCAACAATACAGATTTGTCGAAAACAGAGACGGAAGCTTCTTCCGGCCAGACAGGGGAGGAAGAGACGACCCTGGTTTACGGTTCTGCTGATTATACCAGGATTAATCCGGCGATGGATGAGCACGGTGAAATTAATCTGCTGCTGTTCAACGGACTGACCGCACACGATGCGGATGACAACATTGTTCCGGGTCTGGCAGAAAAATGGGAGTACGATGCAGAAACCTGCACCTACACCTTTCATATCCGGGACGGCATCCAATGGCATGATGGAGAAAAATTTACGGCGGACGATGTGAAATTCACCATCGAAGCGATCATGGATCCGGAAAACGGATCTGAAAATGCACCAAATTATGAGGATGTAGAAGAGATTACAGTTATAGATGACAGCACCGTTTCCTTCCGCCTTTCCGAGCCGAACGTGGCTTTCCTGGAATACATGACGATGGCCATCCTGCCGAAGCACCTGCTGGAAGGTGAAAACATGCAGGAATCGGATTTCTTCCGTGCACCGGTTGGAACCGGCCCGTATAAACTGGAGAGCTGGGACGAAGGCCAGTCGATTGTTCTGGTAAAAAATGAAGATTATTACCTTGGGGCACCAAAGATTGACAAGGTCATTTTCAAAATTGTACCAGATGATAATGCACAGGCGATGCAGCTGGAATCCGGCGAACTGGATCTGGCGCTGCTTGACCCGAAAAATGCGCAGAATTTCAAAGAAAAAGACGGTTTTACCTGCTACGACATGACAACGGCAGATTACCGCGGAATCTTATTTAACTTTGCGAATGATTACTGGACGAAAAACAGGGATATCATTCCGGCCGTCTGTTATTCGATTGACCGCCAGGCCATTATCGATTCTGTGCTTCTTGGCGAGGGAATGGCGGCATACAGTCCGCTGCAGCGGAACATTTACAATAACGAAAACGTAGAACATTATGATTACAATCCGGAAAAAGCACAGGAAATTCTGGAAGCGGCCGGATGCACCAGAAACAGCGATGGTTTCTATGAGCGGGACGGCGAAGAAATCGGTTTTGTCATCAGCGTGATGTCCGGTGAGCAGGACCGCATTGATATTGCCCAGGCAGCAGCACAGCAGCTCCGGGAAACCGGAATCAACTGTACCGTAGAAATTCCGGCACAGATGGACTGGGGCGGACAGATGGCCTGCCTGATCGGCTGGGGAAGCCCGTTCGATGCGGACGATCATACATATAAGGTTTTCGGCACGGACAAAGGGGCGAATTATTCGAGCTATTCCAATGAAAAAGTAGATGAGTATCTGTCTCTTGCCCGTCAGAGTGACGATCCGGAAGTGCGGAAAGAATATTACGGAAAATTCCAGGAAGAACTGGCAGAAGATCCGGCCTATGCATTCATCTGTTATATTGATGCAAATTATGTGGCAGATTCCGGTATTCAGGGCATTTCCAAAGACACGGTGCTGGGCCACCACGGCGTTGGTATTTTCTGGAATATTCAGGACTGGACAATGACAGAATAAATAAAAAAGCAGACGAAGGGGGTATGTTTACCCCCTTTTTGTCTGTACAGGAGAAAAACGGAATGAAGGAACGATTAAAAGTGGAACATCTTTCCGTCAGCTTTTTTACGGATGAGGGGGAAGTACAGGCGGTCCGCGATGTCAGCTTTTCCCTGAATGCAGGTGAGGTGCTCGCTGTTGTAGGCGAGTCAGGCTGCGGAAAAAGTGTGCTCTGCAAAAGCATTATGAAGCTGCTGCCGGAGAATGCAAAGATCAAAAACGGAAAAATTCTGGTCAATGGAGAAGAAATTGCAGGATACGGGGAGCGAAGAATGCGGGAACTGCGGGGAAAACTGTTCTCGATGGTTTTCCAGAATCCGATGACTTCCTTAAATCCGACGATGACAGTCGGAGCGCAGATTGCAGAGGCAGTGCGGGCGCATCAGAAAGACATGGGAAAAGAAGAAGTGGAACAGAGAGTGACAGAATTGATGCAGCTGGTGGGAATCGAGCAGGCAGAAGAGCGGAAAAAGGCATATCCGTATCACTTTTCCGGCGGAATGCGGCAGCGGATCGTACTGGCGATTGCGCTGGCGGGCAATCCGGAAATTCTGTTTGCTGATGAGCCGACGACAGCGCTGGATGTGACGATTCAGGCACAGATTCTGGACCTGCTTCGGGAAATTCAGAAAAAACTGGGAACGGCGACGGTCTTTGTCACACATGACCTTGGCGTTGTAGCGCGGATCGCAGACCGGGTAGCGGTCATGTATGCGGGAAAAATAGTAGAGATTGGAACCGTGGATGAGATTTTCTATGATCCCCGTCATCCGTATACGTGGGGACTGCTGCGTTCCATACCGGCGTTTTCGAGGGGAAAAGAAAGCCTGCCGTCTATCCCGGGAATGCCGCCGTCTCTTCTCCATCCGCCGAAGGGCGATGCCTTTGCCAGCCGCAATGCTTATGCGCTGGAAATTGATTTTGAGGAGGAGCCGCCGATGTTCCGGGTCACAGACAGCCATTATGCGGCAACATGGCTGCTGGATGAGAGAGCACCGAAGGTTGTGCCGCCGATAGGAGGAAACACAGATGGAACATGAGATTTTGCTGGATGTGCGTCATCTGACCCATATTTTTCCACTGTCCCGGAAAACAGCAGTCAAGGCAGTCGATGATGTATCGTTTCAGATTCGAAGAGGAGAAATTTTTGGACTGGTAGGAGAATCCGGTTCCGGAAAATCTACCGTTGCACGCTGTGTGATGAATATTTATCAGCCATATGCCGGCCAGATTTATTATAAAGGGATTGATACCTGCGACAGAGGCCAGTTCCGGAAAAATAAAAAAATGCTGCAGACGACACGCCAGATGATTTTTCAGGATTCCGGTTCCAGTCTGAATCAGAAGATGAAGGTCCGCGACATTATTGAGGAGCCGATGCGCGTGCAGAAAATCCGGCCGCTGCGGGGAAGCTATGAGGAGGAAGCCAGATTCCAGATGAAATACGTGGGGCTGGATCCGGAATATCTGAAAAAATATCCGGGAGAATTGTCCGGCGGACAGCGGCAGCGCGTTGCGATTGCACGGGCACTGACGATGGAGCCGGAGCTTCTGGTGGCGGATGAACCGATTGCATCGCTGGACGCGTCGATACAGGCACAGATTGTGAATCTGTTCCGTCATCTGCAGAAGGAGCACGGTTTTTCGTTTCTGTTTATTGCGCATGATCTGGATATGGTCGAATTTCTGTGTGACAGAGTAGGTGTGATGTACCATGGAAAACTGGTGGAGACCGGCCCGGCGCGAGCCGTGTTTGAAAATCCGCTGCATCCATATACGAAAGCACTGATCGCGGCCATTCCGATTCCGGATCCGCGAAGGGAAAGAGCGAGAGCTGTACCGGATTTTTCCAATACAGAATTTCCCCGGACGGGAACACTGCGGGAAGTGGAAAAAGATCATTTTGTGCTGATGGAGGGAGGCGATGCAGGATGAAAAGCCGGAACAGAGTGCTTTACTATGGAAAAAAAGCAGCGGCATTTCTGGCAAGTGTTCTGCTGCTGTCTGTGCTCGTATTTTATATTTCAAGGCTTGCGCCGGGAGATCCGCTGGTATCATATTACGGAGACCGCGTGGAAAAAATGACGCCCGAAGAAAGAGCGTGGGCCGAAGAAAAATTGGGACTGAAGGATCCCATTTCCGTACAGTATATCCGCTGGGCAGGCAATGCGCTGCATGGGGATTTCGGAATTTCGTACAAATATAAAATGGATGTAACGCGCGTGGTCGAGGGAAGAATTGGAAATACGCTGGTGCTTGGCGGCATTGGATTTCTGCTGATTTTCACCCTCGCGCTGCTTCTTGGAATTTTCTGTGCATGGAAGGAAGATACTTGGCTGGACCGCATCATCTGTAAGGTGGGAACCATCACGGGATGTATTCCGGAATTCTGGCTGTCGCTGCTTCTGATTCTTGTTTTTTCCATGCAGCTCAAATGGCTGCCGAGTTCCGGTGCCTACTCTGTTGGAAAACAGGCAGATTTTTCCGACCGTGTCTGTCATCTGATCCTGCCGATGACGGTCGTAGTGCTGAGTCATTTGTGGTATTACGCATACATGATCCGCAATAAAATTCTGGATGAAGTGCGGGAAGAGTATGTGCTTCTGGCAAGAGCCAAGGGGCTGAAACGAAAGACGGTTCTGTTCCGGCATTGCCTGCGGAATACGATTCCGTCGTATCTTGGCATCATGGCCATTTCTGTTCCGCATGTGCTGGGGGGAACCTATATTGTAGAAACGGTTTTCTCGTATCCCGGTATCGGAACGCTGGCGTATGAGAGCGCACGGTACAAAGATTACAATCTTCTGATGCTGCTTTGCCTGATGTCCGGAATCGTTGTGATTCTGTGCAATATGGCGGCACAGATCATCAACGAGAGAATTGATCCGCGGATGCGGGAGAAAGAAGCGGCAGAAACATCGGAGGTAATGATGCTGTGACAGAAAAAACACAATTATTTCAATTTGCAGGAGAGAGGCCTGCAGAAAAAACAGAAGCAGAAAAAAAGAAAAAATGGTATCAGGACCGGCCGGTGGCAGCAGAGCTTTTTCTGGGTCTTCTTGTGCTGGGCTGCCTTTTCTGTGGGCAGATTATGACGAAGGATCCCTCGTATATGGATCTGAAAAACTGTTCCGTCATGCCGTGCCGGGAATTTCTGTTTGGAACCGATACGATGGGAAGAGATATTTTCTCGATGATCTGGTACGGCGGCAGAATATCGCTGGCGATCGGTCTGCTTTCTACGCTGATTTCCACTGTGATTGCCGTTCTCTTCGGCGCAGTCAGCGGATGTGCACCGGCGTGGCTGGACGCACTTCTGATGCGGCTGACCGAGATCTTTTTGTCGGTGCCGAATCTTCTTCTTGTCATTTTTCTTCTGGCCGCTGCGGGAAAATCCAATGTGATTACGATTTCTGCCGTGATCGGAATGACAAGCTGGACAAGCATTGCAAAGGTTGTGCGGACCGAAGTACGGCAGATCCGGAACAGTGAATACGTGATTGCGTCGCGCTGTATGGGAGGCAGTTTTTTCTATATTTTATGGCACCATCTGGCACCGAACTTTTTTTCGTCTATTATGTTTATGGTGGTTATGAACATCCGAAGTGCGATTGTAGCAGAATCCACACTGAGTTTTATGGGAATCGGTCTTCCGCTGGAGGTGATTTCCTGGGGCAGCATGCTGTCACTTTCGGAAAAAGCGCTGATGACAAAGGCATGGTGGATCATTCTGATCCCGGGTGTTTTTCTGATTGTGACGCTGCTTAGTTTTACAAGCATTGGAAATTATCTGCGGAAGCAGGCAAACAGAAAACAGAGAAATCTGTGAGCTGTTCAGAGAGGCTGCGGTCTGTGGGGAATCCCTGCAGACTGCAGCTTTTTTGTCTTGCAATCAAATACAGGGATTGCTATAGTGAAAAGCAGAAAGAGTATTTTTAATACCTAAAAAACAGCGGGAGGAGAAGGAAATGCTGAAGAGTCAGGAAATGCGGAAACTTGCACCGGAGATGGATCCGCTCCGGATTGGAACAGGATGGAAAAAAGAGGATCTTGAAAAACCGCAGATTATGGTGGAGAGTACGTACGGGGACAGCCACCCGGGAAGCGGCCACTTAAATCTGCTGGTCGAGGAAGTGCGGAAAGGCGTTGCGGAAGCGGGGGGCTTCGGGGCGCGGTATTTCTGCACCGACATCTGTGACGGCGAGAGCCAGGGAACGGACGGCATCAACTACAGTCTTGCGAGCCGCGAGATGATCGCCAATATGATCGAGATCCACGCGAATGCGACACCGTTTGACGGCGGCGTCTATCTGTCGAGCTGCGACAAGGGTATGCCGGGCAATCTGATCGGCCTTGCGCGTGTCGATATTCCGGCGGTTGTTGTGCCGGGCGGAACGATGAATGCGGGACCGGAGATGCTGACACTGGAGCAGCTTGGCATGTACAGCGCAAAATTTGAGCGCGGTGAGATCGACGAGGAGAAGCTCGACTGGGCGAAATGCAATGCCTGCCCGAGCTGCGGTGCCTGTTCGTTTATCGGAACGGCATCCACGATGCAGATCATGGCGGAGGCACTCGGCCTCGCCCTGCCTGGAAGCGCTCTGATGCCGGCGACAAGCCCGGATCTTCTGGCATATGCACGGGAGGCAGGCCGCCAGGCGGTAAAACTGGCACAGATGGAGCATATGCGGCCAAGCGATCTTGTGACGAAAGAGAGTTTTGAGAATGCGATTCTTGTCCACGCGGCAATTTCGGGAAGCACAAACTGCCTGCTGCACATCCCGGCCATTGCGCATGAGTTCGGCATCGAGATTACCGGCGACACATTCGATCGTCTGCACCGCAACGCAAGATATCTGCTCGATGTCCGCCCGGCGGGAAGATGGCCGGCAGAGTGCTTCTATTATGCGGGCGGCGTTCCGGCGATTATGGAAGAAATCAAAAATCATCTGCATCTCGATGTGATGACAGTGACCGGAAAGACACTGGGTGAAAATCTGGCGGAGCTTCGTGAAAATGGATTTTATGAGAAGTGCAGCGGATGGCTCGCAAAATTCAATGAGCGGTATGGAACTTCGATTACAAAAGAAGATATTATCCGCCCGTATGACAAGGCGATCGGAACGGACGGCAGCATCGCTGTTCTGCGCGGAAACCTTGCGCCGGAGGGAGCCGTCATCAAGCACACGGCCTGCCCGAAAGAAATGTTCCACGCCGTCCTCCGTGCCCGACCGTTCGACAGCGAGGAGGAGTGCCTCGATGCCGTGCTGAAACATAAGGTTCAGAAAGGCGACGCCGTCTTCATCCGCTACGAAGGCCCGAAAGGCAGCGGTATGCCGGAGATGTTCTATACTTCCGAGGCAATCAGCAGCGACAAAGAGCTTGGAAAGAGCATCGCGCTTATCACCGACGGCCGTTTTTCCGGCGCCTCCACCGGCCCGGTTATCGGCCACTGCAGTCCCGAAGCTGTAGACGGCGGCCCGATCGCACTCGTCGAGGAAGGGGATTTGATTGAGATTGATGTGAAGGAACGAAAACTTAACATTATCGGAATCGCCGGTGAGCGCAAGTCCATGGAAGAAATCGATGCGATCTTAAAAGAACGCCGCCAAAACTGGAAACCGCGCGAGCCGAAATACAAAAAAGGCGTACTCCGTCTTTTCAGCCTCCACGCAGCAAGCCCGATGAAAGGGGCGTATCTGGAGTACTAAAAATACTTGCGTTTTTCTGGGATGGCCTTTAGGAGTTAAGGCAGAGCAAAAATGGAGGAAGGAACAACAGAAAAACAAGTGAAAGAAAATACCTAAAAAACAAACTGTTCCTGTATAATGTTGCATCTCTTCAGAAAATGGTCGGAAGTCCAGATTCTGTCCAGAAGAATGTGGTGCTGGAGAACAATTCGCTGTCGGCGGAGCAGATTACCGGTGTGGAAAACCGAAAGAGCAAGGCAGGCGAAGCCGTTCTTCCGGTACTGCGCAGTGTTTCGCTGTTTCTTCTCGGGCTGCTTGGCGTGCTTCTGATTCTGCTGACGCTGCTTGTGATTGCGGCGGAGGCGGCGCGGATCATCTGCCTTGGACAGGCGGCAAAGAAACAGCAGCAACCGATGCAGAACTCGCCCGCAGATTTCCGGCGGTCGAGCCAGGCGAATATACGCGTGTCTGCCATCTGATCGAGAAACATATCTACGGTGAGATTCTGCTGTCTCCTTATGAGGAACGTACGCTGAACCATTTTCTGGAAAAGCTGATGGAGCCGGTACCGGGCTGCAGCTGGAAAATGCGGCTGAAGCTGCGCTATGCGTGTCTGCGCCGTGTGAATACGAAGAAAAAGAAGAGAAAGCACAGCGCTTTCCAGCAAAAATAAGGGTTAGGAAAACAAATGAAAAGAGGGATTTTACCATGAAATTTGTAACATTTAATATTCGCTGTGATTTTGGCCAGGATGGAGCCAATAATTTTATCTACCGCAGACCGCTGATTCTGGAAAAAATCAGACAGGAAAAGCCGGATATCATCGGTTTTCAGGAGGTACTGCCGCATGTGGCTGCCTGGCTGAAGGAAAATCTGACGGAATATTACATTGCCGGATGTGGAAGAGAAAAGGATCTGACCGGTGAGGCAATGATCATTGCCTATCGGAAAGAACGTTTTCAGAGTGTGAGCCTGGAAACCTTCTGGCTGTCACCGACACCGTACGTGCCGGGATCCCGCTATCCGGTACAGAGTATGTGCCCGCGTACTGCGACGGATGTGGTATTTGAGGATATGGAGACCGGAAAAGTGTTCCGCGTCATCAACACCCATCTGGATCACGAGTGCGCCGGGGCGAGAAAGCTTGGCCTGGAGCAGATTCTCGCACATCTGAGAGCAGAGAAAGCATTTGCCGATGTGCCGGTGATTCTTAGCGGCGACTTCAATGCCGAGCCGGACAGCGAAGAGATGAAACCGCTGAGGGAAACTGCCGGTCTTGTGAATGCGACGGAAGGAATCGGCATTACCTTCCACAACTATCATCGCGATGATCCGAATGATCCGCAGTGCTCGATTGACTACATCATTCTCAAAGGGGACTGGGAACTGAAAAAGGTGGAAAAATGGACGGAGCAGAAGGACGGTGTGTGCCTTTCTGATCATGATCCGATCTGTGCGGAACTTATTTAAAATATGGATGCAAGAGGCGGCCGCCGGGAGAAAAAATCTTCTGGCGGCGTTTTTTTACGATAGTTATAGGAAAAACTTATAACAAGTCAAAGAAAAAAGGGAATATACAAACGCCGCATTTTCTGTTATGATAGGTTACGTTACAAAACCTATCAGATTAGTATAGAAAGAAAAATTACGAAATAACAGGAGATTATTCATATGGCAAGAGGAATTGACACAAAATGTATCCATTTAGAAGAAGACGAAGGACAGTGTAGCCACTACGGCGCACTCAGCTACCCGATTTATCAGACCGCAACGTATGCGCATCCGGGCGTAGGACAGAGCACCGGATTTGATTACAGCAGACTGCAGAACCCGACCAGAGAGCATTTGGAGAAGATGGTGGCTGCACTGGAAAACGGAATTGATGCGTTTGCATTAAGCTCCGGCATGGCAGCGATCTCTCTTCTGATGGAAATGTTCCGCCAGGGCGACCACATCATTGCGGATTCCGATCTGTACGGCGGAAGCATTCGTCTGTTCCACAACGTCAACGAGAAAAACGGCGTCGAGTTTTCCAGCATCGACTGCTGCCGTGATGACGTGGAGAGTTATGTGAAAGAAAATACAAAAGCAATCTACATCGAAACTCCGACGAACCCGATGATGAACGTAACCGACATCCGAAAGATGGCGGATATTGCAAAACGCCACAACCTGATTCTGATTGTGGACAACACCTTTATGTCCCCGTATTTTCAGAATCCGCTCGATCTCGGTGCGGACGTTGTGATTCACAGCGGCACGAAATACCTGAGTGGCCACAACGATACACTGGCAGGCTTTATCGTGACGAACCGCGAAGATATTCAGGAAAAACTGCGTTTCCTGATCAAGACAACAGGTGCAGGCCTTGCTCCGTTTGACTGCTGGCTGGTACTGCGCGGCATGAAGACGCTTGGCATCCGCATGGAACGCTCCCAGGAGAATGCAGAACAGATTGCCGCATGGCTGCAGCAGCAGAAAGCAGTCACAAGAGTGATTTATCCGGGACTGCCGGATCACCCGGGCCATGAGATTATGAAAAAACAGGCAAGAGGCTTCGGTGCCATGCTGACAATCCAGCTCGAGAGCAAAGAGTTTGCCCTTGCCATTCTGGAAAAGGTAAGAATGATCCGTTTCGCAGAGAGCCTCGGCGGCGTGGAGACACTCGTTACGTATCCGACGACGCAGACACATGCCGATGTGCCGAAGGAAATCCGTGAGCGGAACGGAATTACGGAGAGCACCCTTCGCTTCTCTGTTGGAATTGAAAATATCGAGGACCTGATCGGCGAGCTTGAGAAGGTTTTTGCAGAAATTGAGGAAGAGAAAAATGACGGAAAGAAATCTTGATTTTGACAGAATCATCAACCGAAAAAATACAGACTGTTTAAAATATGACTTCGCAGTAAAACGCGGTATGCCAGCCGACGTGCTGCCGCTGTGGGTGGCGGACATGGACTTTGAGACATCCTCCTACATCGAGGATGCGCTGGTAGAGCGTGCGAAAATGGGCATTTACGGCTACAGCGATGCGCAGACTCCGTATTTTGAGGCCGTTGCGGGATGGATGAAACGCCATCACAACTGGGAGCCGAAAGAAGAATGGCTGATCAAAACGCCGGGCGTTGTATTTGCACTTGCGATGGCAGTCAAAGCTTACACCGCGCCTGGGGATGCCGTGCTGATCCAGTCACCGGTTTACTATCCATTTTCGGAAGTCATTGCGGATAACGGCAGAAGAGTTGTCAGCAGCACGCTGGTGCTCGGCAATGATAACCGCTATCACATGGATGTGGCGGATTTCGAGGAGAAGCTGAAAGCTGAAAACGTGAAGCTCTTTTTCCTCTGCAATCCGCACAACCCGGTCGGAAGAGTCTGGACGAAAGAGGAGCTGACGGCGATCGGCGATCTCTGCGTGCAGTACGGCGTGACCGTTGTAAGTGATGAGATCCATGGAGATTTCATTTTTAAGGGCGAGCATCAGGTGTTTGCTGCGATCAAAAAAGAGTACGAGGACATCACGATCACCTGCACCGCGCCGAGTAAGACATTCAATCTGGCAAGTATGATGATGTCAAACATCTTTATCGCCAACCCGGAACTCCGTGCGAAATTCCGGAAACAGCTCGATGCAGCCGGAACGAGCCAGCTTGGTGTGATGGGTCTGGTGGCATGCGAGACGGCATATAATAAGGGCGAGGAGTGGTATGAGGCAATGCTTTCCTATGTGAAGGCAAATGCAGAATTTACAAGGCAGTATGTGGAGGAGCAGATTCCGGGCGTGAAGATGATCGACCTGGAGGGAACATATCTCGTATGGCTCGATTTCCGCGAGACGGGGCTTTCTGTCGACGAACTGGAAGACCTGATCATCAACAAGGCGAAGCTGTGGCTCGACAGCGGCAAGATCTTCGGAGACTGCGGTCGCGGCTTCCAGCGGATCAACATCGCCTGCCCGCGCGCAACCCTGACCGAGGCACTGGAGCGGATTCGGGATGCGATGAAAAGCAGATAAAGCCACACCGATGAGATGCGTAGCATTTTGGAAGTTGGCTCTGAACAGTGACGAAAACATGTTGAAAAGGCGCAGCTTACGGAACATCTTTTTGGGAGATATGATTTTTTTTGTGCCTCCGGTAGAGAAAGAAGAAAGCTGCGCCTCCGCATATCAAAACGAGTACTTTCACCGGAATCTGATATACCGGATACACAGAGGTATAAATGCAATGATATTCTGGCGAAGAAACTTCGCTTTCCTCAGCAGGGCTCGGGCTCCAGGAAAAAGATGCCAGAATTCGAAAATATTTTTTATCAGAAGAAAACTGGCTATAAGGAAGATAAAAATCTGGGTTTCCAGGCGTTGTGATTTTCCGTTCCAGCGTCCAGGGTTCTTCCGTGCTGTTCCGAGTCCACAATTCTGCTTTTTCTAATTCAAAAAGATACATCAGTGGATCTGTCTCCAGACGGATAAAGTCTTCTTTCGCAGTTCTTACCTGGGTTATATTTTGAAAATCGAAAACTGTCTGATATAACAAAGAACGATCTGATTTTTCCTGATAGGTGAGTACATTTGCGGCATACAGATCTTGGAAACTTTTTGTCTTTTCAGATCGTTTAAAAAAATAGAAATCGATAGGTTTGGAAGAAGTTTTTCGATACTCGTTTTCTAAACTGGATTCTATTGGCGAAGCATTTTCTGGTACGTTTTCTTTTAAAAAAGAGCACAATACCGTATCGTCATTTTCGAATGCAGTGTCTGCTTTGACTGGAACAGAAAAACAGAATAACAGGGTGAAAAATAAAAATTTGATTTTTTTCATAATGAGTTACCTCTTATTTATGGCTTTATTCAGTTGATGCCGGATTTAAAAGTTTTTTTGAATGGTTGTTCTGTACTTTTTGTTCCTGCAATTCCTAAAACATTCATAATCTGCCCGTTTTTCTACGAGTAATGGCGACTTGCTCATGATTTTACTTAAATTACTTGAAAATACCTTAAACACAATTTGCCTATCAGAGAAATTTGTGCTTCTGGATAGGCAAATTGTTACTTTGAAAGAGTAATTAGAAATTAAATGTACTTGTATGTGGTGAATGAAAGTTTAATAACTTAGGTTCATTGTTTTATATGCAGTATAGGCTGTTCCTGATGGAGAGTAGCTAATTCCACCACCGTTGTAGGAAAAAGAGATACTGTAGCCGGTTTTCTGGGGATTATATAAGTATCCCATTACAATTCTTTTATCACTGCTATTACCTGCAGTAGCGTGACAGTATGTAACACCTTTAAGCTTCATGGCATAGTCGGGTGTTCCTAGTTGACTCCCTGAAAATTCAGCACCAGATAATTGCTGATTATTTGCAGTAAGAGTTCCACCGACTTTCCAATCGTTCATAGTATTATCTTTGTACCATAATTTTCCACCATATTCATACGGTCTCATAGCAGCGCCTAATTGAAAAGAAAAACTGTCTTTTCCGCGAGGTTGTTTATTAGAAGTAAACTCGTATGTTGGATAGATATAAATGGTTGATGCATTTTTAAAAGCTGATGCAGTAAAGGAAATACCGGTTAAAGTTTCGCTACTGAGTATCGATATTTGATTTTCGATATTTGAATTAATATATTCAAAATGTTTACCTCCACTTTTTAAGTCATCCACAATGAACTGCATGACGTCATCATCCAGCTTTTCTATTTCCTTTTGTGGCATTCCGGTTTTTAATAGATATGCTTTGTTAGATAGAACAACATTATTATCTGCCTTTACATTGCAAATTACCATATTTAAGGACAGAATACAACAAATAAAAAATGCAAGACATGTTTTTAATTTTTTCATGATGAGTGGTCTCCTTTCATAAGTATTGTTGGATGGTTTTAGTTTTTTATTTATCCTTAGATTAGTGCACTATCTGAAAAGTAAATTCGTTCGTTAATATGGATGATAAAATAGAAAATTAATAAAAATGCTTGTAATTATTATATAAATATATGAAAAATAAATCAATAGTCAAAAAACATATAAATAAATATATGAATTTGTAAAAAACAACGATTTTGTAAAAAGAATGTAATTTTAGAGAGATATATACGTATAAAAAAATAAAACGTGATTTTAATTTGCAGTGATATGGATTCTATGATATAGTGTGGTAAAGTGATGCTGTGAAAAAAAACAAAACCCCGTCGGCAAACAAGGCGGGCAGCGCAGGAAAGGGGATCATAACAATGTATATTACATGTCTGGATGTAGAAGGAGTACTGGTACCGGAAATCTGGATCGCGTTTGCGGAGGCAAGCGGAATCCCGGAACTAAAAAAAACGACACGCGACGAGCCGGATTACGATAAACTGATGAGATGGAGACTTGGAATCTTAAAAGAGCATGGCCTTGGACTGAAAGAAATTCAGGCTACGATTGAAAAAATTGATCCGCTGCCGGGTGCAAAAGAGTTCCTTGACGAGCTGCGCACCTTCTCCCAGGTGATCCTGATCAGCGACACCTTCACGGAGTTTGCCGCACCGCTGATGAAAAAACTGGGCTATCCGACGCTGTTCTGCAACTCTCTGGAAGTCGCAGACAACGGAGAGATCACAGGTTTTAAGATGAGAGTCGAGCAGTCGAAGCTCACTACCGTAAAAGCACTGCAGTCCATCGGATTTGAGACGATCGCAAGCGGTGATTCCTACAATGACCTTGGCATGATTCAGGCAAGCAAAGCAGGATTTCTGTTCCGCTCGACCGACAAAATCAAAGCCGACTATCCGCAGATTCCGGCGTATGAGACGTATGAGGAGCTGCTTGGTGCGATCAAAAAGGCAATGGAGGAGAAGTAAACAAAAAAGGTGATTTCCGGAGGTTGCGACGAACGGTCAGGAAAACAGAAATATGGGGGTTTTATTACATGAGAAGAAGAATTCAGGTAGAAGCAGAAAAACCACAATTCTGCGTCACAACAGGAATTACATTTGCACAGGCGGATGCCTGGTTTGGAAATACGGTGCAGGATTTGAAGCTGGATTTGATTTACCCACGGGATAACACCAGAAAATATCCGTGTGTGGTATGGATTTGCGGAGGGGCCTGGATCCAGATGGACCGCTCGGCACATCTTGCCTATCTGTCCGTACTGGCACAGCAGGGATTCGTTGTTGCATCGGTAGAATACCGCACAAGCAATGAGGCAAAATTTCCGGCACCGCTGCAGGATGTGAAAGCAGGAATTCGTTATCTGCGTGCACATGCCGATCGCTTCAACATTGATCCGGACCGCATCGGTGTGATGGGAGAGTCTGCGGGCGGTTATCTGACCTGTATGGCAGCGCTTGCGACAGATCCCGTTTATGATGTGGGAGAAAATCTGGAATATTCCAGTGCCGTACAGGCCGCCTGCCCGTGGTACCCGCCGACCGATTTCCGCGGATTCCAGTACAGTGATCCGGAGCAGTGTGCGGCATCTCCGGAGTCCCTTTTGCTGGGCAAAAACGTGATGCGCCATCCGGAAGAAGCACTCGCGTGCTGTCCGGTCAGCTTCGTGACAAAAGCCGCACCGCCGTTTCTGATCATCCACGGAGAGGATGACCATACCGTTCCGTTCGGACAGGGAGAGGAACTGCACGACGAGCTGGAAAAAGCGGGATGTGACGTCACACTGCTTTCGATCGAGGATGCCGACCACGCAGATCTCCATTTCTTCCAGAAGGAAGTGTGGGACGAAATCTGTGCATTCTTCCGCGCAAAACTGTAAAAGAAAAAAGCAGAACGAAAATGAAGTGAAATGCTCCCTTCTGAACAGACAGGTGAAAGAAGAAAAACTTGTCATTTAGGAAGGAGCATTTCACTTTCAACATTTTGTTCTGCTTTTTTGATGTGTTTTATCCAATGCGTCGTAAAACTCCTTGCTTTAGCTATGGGGATATAAGACGCGTCCATCGAATTTACGCAAGTAATTGAGATGGACAAAATAGTGGTTGTATTAAATGAAAAAATATAGTATAATACAAGCATGAATACAACATATAAATCAAACAACAATGTCGTCTATTCGTGTAAATACCATGTAGTATGGTGTCCTAAATATAGACGAAAAGTATTAACCAATGGTGTAGATACCAGATTGAAGGAACTGCTCACAGAGTATGCTGCAAATCTTTCTGTAGAGATTCTGGAAATGGAAATCATGCCGGATCATGTTCATATGCTGCTGGAAGTAGACCCTCAGTTTGGTATTCACAAAGCCGTAAAATCTTTCAAAGGCTATACTTCCAGAATTTTAAGACAGGAATTTCCATATCTTAAAACTAAGATGCCGACGCTTTGGACAAACAGCTATTTTGTATCGACGGTGGGTGGTACTCCGCTGGAAGCAGTAAAACAGTATATCGAAAACCAGAAAACATCGCAGAGACAAAAGGATAAGATGGGATAATGCAAAAAGGGATCAAATTCAGAATCTACCCGAATAAAGGACAGAAAGCCTTCATTCACCAGACGCTGGGATGCTGCAGGTTCATCTATAACCGGGGACTTGCCATGCGTAAGGAAGGCTATGAAAAAGGGGAAAAAATCGGCTATGGCCAGACTTCTGCCATGCTGACGGAACTGAAAAAGCAGGAAGAGTTTGCTTTTCTGAAAGAAGCCGATTCCATCGCATTACAGCAGTCATTGCGGGATCTTGACCGGGGATTTGTAAACTTTTTTCAAAAAAGGGCGTCCCATCCAACTTTCAAAAGCAAACATAACCATTTTCAGTCGTACAGAACGGTAAATCAAAAAGACAACATTCGTATCGTGGGAAGATATATCAAACTTCCGAAGCTTGGATATGTGAAAGTGCGTCAGTCAATGGAAGTGGGAAACATTCATCACGTAACCATTGAGCATACGCCATCCGGAAAATATTTTGCGGTTCTGAATGTTGAATTTGAACCGGAACCGCGACCTAATCAGGGTGGAACGATTGGGATTGATGTTGGAATCAAAACGTTCTATTCTGACAGCAACGGAAATACAGTAGCGAATCCCAAATATCTGGAACGCTCGATGCGAAAACTTGTAAGGGAACAGCGCAGACTTTCCCGAAGAGAGAAAGGATCCCATAACCGGGATAAGCAGCGAATTCGAGTTGCCAAAGTACATGAAAAAGTAACGAATCAAAGAAATGATTTCCTGCAGAAACAGTCAACGATGCTGGTGCGTGAAAACCAAACCATCTGTATTGAAGATCTGAATGTTAAGGGGATGATCCGGAATCATAAACTGTCAAAATCGATAGCGAGTGTTTCCTGGGCAAAATTTTTTGAAATGCTGGAATATAAAGCTGGCTGGTATGGAAATGAAATTCACAGAGTACCAACGATGTATCCGAGCAGTCAGACCTGCAGCTGTTGTGGCTACAGAAATCCACGGATAAAAAATCTGGGCATTCGTATCTGGGAGTGTCCCAAATGCCATGCGGTTCATGACCGGGATACGAATGCAAGTATCAATATTCTGAAAAAAGGACTGCAGATGCAGTCTGCATAAAGATAAAAACTGTACCGTAGGGCATACGGGAACAGTATAAATATAGCTTGTGGACACTGTGTAAGACATTGCAGTACCGTAAGGTGTTTGCCAATGCAGTAGTGGGAGAAGCAAGAATCCCCCTGCTTTAGCTGTGGGGAGTGTCAATTTGATCTGTCGTTTGAAGAAACCGTGAGACGACATAATACAAGAAACAGAGAATTTGGTGAAAAAGATATGCGCAGATGGTGGAGAGAAAAAGATTTTTCTTCAGCTCTCAGGGAACAGGCTATTACCTGCGAAATGGATACAGACAGTATTGTTGAAAAAATATACTCGGATTTGAACGCAGATCGCAAAGCGATTGCGTTCATGAGCATATAAAGTAAATGTAATACAAACATATTCAGACTGGCAGTATGATTGCAATCATGCTGCCTTTTTTGCTGCTTTCCAGTACTTTTACCTGTCCGTTATGCTGTCTGACAATTTCACTGACAAGCGCAAGTCCCAGGCCGGCACCTCCCATAGCGCGGCTTCTTGATTTGTCCACACGGAAAAACGGGGTGAAGATTTTTTCCTGATATTCAGGAGGAATGCCGATTCCGGTGTCGGAGACTTCAAGAAAGACGTAATTGACAGAGGTGGATGTATCTGTTATTTCTTCGGAAGGATGGATATTTACGGTTACTTTTCCACCGGAGTGATTGTATTTGATCGCATTTTCCACAAGATTGTACACAGCACGATACAGCAGCAGATAGCTTCCGGTAATGATGCAGTCTCCCTCCTGCTGGATCAGTTCAACATCCTTCTGTTCCGCTACAGAAGCCAGGTCGCAGAAAACCTCATCAGTCAGTGCTGCCAGAGAGATCCTTTCGGAACGTTCAACAGTCTGTACACCGGTCATATCCAGGAGGATTTCAGCCAGATGGGAAAGTCGCCCGGTCTGTTCCTGTAGCATGGCAAAAATCTCCTGATAATCTTGTAAAGCAGGTGCTTCCCTGCGGGCAAAGACCTCCAGGTTTGTCTGGATAACGGCAAGAGGAGTCCTCAGCTCATGTGCTGCATTGGCAGAAAACTGCTTCTGGGCAGTAAAGGCTTCATCCAGGCGTGCGAGCATTTTGTTAAATGAAACTGTCAGGCGGGAAATCTCGTCATTGGTAGCAGGAACTTCAAGAGCCTCTGAAAGGTTCTGGACCTCTATTTTGTTTACCTCCTGGCTGAGTCTGCGAAGGGGAAGTAATGCCTGACGGCTGATAAAATAAGTGCAGATACTGCTGAGAAGGATGATGATCCCTGTTACCATAAGTCCTTTGGTGAGAAAAAGTTTTTTGGTTAGCTGCAGCTGATCGGAAAGCTCCGGAAATAAGACGGAGGGATTCATATTAAAGGTGATGGGAGCAGAATCTGTGTTATCAATCCGTATCATGTAATCTCCCAGATCCTCCATTCCGGCAACTGCAGACTGGCTGATAAAAAAATACATCAGAATGCAGGTGACTGTCATAAGCAGTGCAGTGATCAGTGTCAGACGCCATTGAAGAGATAGCTTTCCGGTTATTTTTTTCATTGTACATCCTCCGTTAAAATGTAACCCTGGCCGATCTTATTCTGTATCGGATCAAAGCCGAGAGCAGTGCGCAGCTTTTTTCGAAGAGAAGAAATGTGGACACGAATGGAATTGCTGAGACTGTTGACGCTTCCGTCCCAGATATGCTCGATCATTTCTTCCGGACTTATGATACGGTTCTGATGAAGAAGGAAATATTCCAGAAGAGAACTTTCCTTTCGGGTCAGAGAAAGGGGAAGTCCATCGACACTGGCCTTTCTTGTACGGGTATCAAAGCTGATACGTCCGCATTGCAGACATACGTCCTGCTGGATAAATTTCCTTCGTGTCAGACTTCGGATCCGTGCCTCCAGCTCTTCAAAATGAAAAGGCTTTGTGAGATAGTCATTGGCACCGAGATCAAGCCCTTCTACCTTGTCCTGGATCTGTCCTCTGGCAGAGAGGATCAAAACGGGAGTGGAAGTATCGGATTCCCGAAACTGGCGCAGGATTTCCAGCCCATCAACGCCTGGAAGGTTCAGATCAAGAAGGATGAGATCATAATTTTCCACCAGACATAATTCCAGTCCTTCATCCCCGTCAAAACATGTGTCCGCTTCATAGCCATCCATGCGAAGTCCCTCCGCAATAGACTGGCAGAGCTGCTTTTCATCTTCGATTATCAATATATGCATAATAAATTCTCCTAAAAAACAGTTGATTTTGCTTTGTTATCTATAATATCATGTATAGCATAAAATTCCTGTAAATTTTTTCACTTCTTAACAGAGATTTTATACAGGGGATGATATAGTAAGGCTACAGAGAACAAAATTTACATATAAAATATATGCTGGTTCCAGATATGGGCCGGTGATATCAGAAGGGAGAATATAAACAATGAAATTAAGAACACAGAAAATAACAGCACTTATGGCAGCAGCGGTATTAGGAATATCTGCATTAGGAAGTGTGCCGGTAACAGCGGCAGAGAGCACGGAAACAGCAGATATCGGAGAGGCAATGGCGGTGGATGGAGAGGCAGTTTCATCAGATCTGGTAGCAGGTACATTTAAGCCTTCCGACGTAACCTGCAAGGCACAGGATTCTTATGAATATCCGTTTCTGGGACTGAAGCTTTCACTTTCGAAGGAGCTGTTAAAGCAGATCAAGGATCAGAGCATTGCAATGCTTACTACGGAAGATTTTGAGAATCAGACCAATGCAGTGACATATGCCTACGTAAGCTGGAGCAAAATGACAGAGGAACAGAAAAATGCCGAAATACAGAAGATGGGAACAGGATATGACGACTGGGTGGCAGGTCTGGACAGAATCGGTACAATTGGCGTTTATGACGAAGCTTCACAGAAAAAGCTGGATGAGATCACCGGCTGTACAGAGCATAAAGAGCTTGGAAGCAGCAGTGACGGGAAATACAAATATTATCTGAGCACCAACAAAGATGCAGATGAAAAGCTGACAAAGGAGCTGGAAAAGATCAAAACCGATATTACGGAAATGACACCGTATCAGAATATTTCCGTGTTTGAACAGCCACAGGATACCAGCGTCAACCCGGAGGATGTAAAATCTGTAGGAAAATTTGAAACAACAGGAATAGATGGAAAAACATATACAGAAAAAGTGTTCAGTGACTATGACCTGACGTTGGTAAATGTTTTTACAACCTGGTGCTCACCATGTGTAAAAGAGATTCCGGAACTTCAGGAGCTCTATAAAGAAATGAAAGAGAAAGGCGTCGGAGTAGCAGGTGTGGTGCTTGATACTACAGATGAAAAGGGAAATCAGGACGAGGAGGCTGTAAAAAAAGCTGGCATTCTTCAGGAAAAAACAAAAGCAGAGTATCCGTTCCTGATACCGGATACTACTATGATGAACGGCCGTCTGCAGGGGATTTCCGCATTTCCTGAAACATTTTTTGTTGACAAAGATGGAAATATTGTAGGCGATACCTATACAGGAAGCCATACACTGGACGAATGGAAGAAAATCGTGGAAAAAGAGCTTAAAAACGTTTCAAAGTAAAAGATGATTATTATGGAGAGTGGAAAAATGATTCGGAAAATAACAGAATCCAGGTGGATCGGACCTGCTCTGGCAGTTTTTGGAATTTTACTGATGATACTGGGAATCTGCAGAGGTGAGGTATCTGTAGTTTTTACAAAAGCGATCAACATCTGTATGGAGTGTATTGGAATTGGATAATAAGAAGATGAAAATAAATGAATGGCCGCGGCATGGGATCCAGGCATTGTGGGCGGCCCTTACAAACAGTCACATATCAGGGTTTGTGACTGGAAAGATCTATACCGGAAAAATGAAAAATGTCTGTGTTCCGGGGCTGAACTGTTATTCCTGCCCCGGAGCAAGAGGGGCCTGTCCCATTGGTTCCCTTCAGGCTGTGATCGGAAGCTGGAACTTCAAGATGGCATATTATGTAGCTGGATTTCTGATCTTTGTAGGAGCGCTGCTTGGAAGACTGGTGTGCGGATTTCTCTGCCCATTTGGACTGATCCAGGATCTGTTGAACAAGATTCCTTTTCCAAAGAAGATCCGGACATTTCGGGGAGACAAGCTTTTGAGAAAACTGAAATATGTGATCTTTCTTGTATTTGTGATCATACTTCCCATGTTTGTAGTAGATATCATGGGCCAGGGAGCACCATATTTCTGCAAGCTGATCTGCCCGGCAGGAACGCTGGAGGGAGGTATCCCTCTGGTGCTGCTGAACAAATCCATGCGAAGTGCAGTAGGCTGGCTGTACATGTGGAAAAATACGATCCTGGTGATCACCATTATCTTATCAATTATGATATACCGGCCATTCTGTAAGTATATCTGCCCGCTGGGAGCTTTTTATTCGGTATTTAATAAAGTTTCCGTTTTTCGTTACAGAGTAGATAAAGAAAAATGTGTTCACTGCGGAAAATGCAGGAATATCTGCCAGATGGAGGTCGATCCGACGGAAAATCCAAACAGTACAGAATGTATCCGATGTGGAAGATGTAAAAAGATATGTCCGACACAGGCAATCCGGTGTGGTTTTGCAGGCAAAGATCAGACATGAATTACGTTAATTGACGAAAAATAGAATTTTCCTTATAACATTCAGTATCTGATGAATAGTACGGAAAACTGGAATGATTCAGAAAATTAGACTCAGCTCACTTTAAAAGTGAAAAAATAATTTGATAATTTCTTGACAAGTACTAATAAATATGTTAGTATTCAATCATCAAATTAATAAAGTCTTCGGTGACTGACGGAGTTGTGGGATAACCACGAGGGAGCCGGAGATTCGATGAGTCGACCGTCTGGGCAGTATTTGAAAAAATTCAGATACTGCTCTTTTTTATGGGATAAAAGATGCAGACGGTTGCAGCGGAGAAAGGAGAACATTATGGGATTCAAAAGTGACATCGAGATTGCACAGGAGTGCACAATGGAGCCAATTACCAAGATTGCAGAGAAAGCAGGTATTGATGACAAATATCTGGAGCAGTACGGAAAGTACAAAGCAAAGATCGACTACAATCTGCTGAAAGAATCTGACAAAAAAGATGGTAAACTGATTCTGGTTACTGCTATCAACCCGACACCGGCCGGTGAA
>OFMC01000960.1_pt1 | contig 25466 bp, 24 predicted proteins | sample 1541271 | NCBI WGS metagenome assembly OFMC01 (sample SAMN04209252, study PRJEB22552) | human gut metagenome | biome: gut; material: feces | host: Homo sapiens | place: USA: Oklahoma | reverse complement strand
AGGAGGCGGAGTCGCTGACGCAGGCGGCCCGCTATGAGCGCAGCGAGGCCCGTCAAGGCTACCGCAGCGGCCACTATGACCGCAACCTTACTACCACTTCCGGCGACGTCACGCTCCATATGCCCCGACTCAAGGGTGTGTCCTTTGAGACAGCCATCATCGAGCGGTATCGCCGCCGGGAGAGCAGCGTGGAGGAGGCGCTCATTGAGATGTACCTGGCGGGTGTCTCCGTGCGCCGTGTGGAGGACATCACCGAGGCACTGTGGGGCAGCAAGGTTTCGCCCGCTACCATCAGTGAGCTGAACAAGAAAGCCTACGTCCACATCGAGGACTGGCGCAACCGCCCGTTGCAGGGCGGGCGCTATCCATACGTCTACGTGGACGGCATCTACCTGCGCCGCAACTGGGGCGGAGAGTACGAAAATGTGGCGATTCTGGTGGCAATCGCCGTGAACGAGGATGGTTTCCGTGAGGTTTTGGGCGCCGCCGAAGGCATGAAGGAGGACAAGGCCAGCTGGGTCAGCTTCTTCCAATGGCTTCGCGGACGCGGCTTGGACGGCGTAAAGCTCATCGTCGGCGACAAGTGCATGGGTGCACCTCACCGCTTTCCGGCCAGATATATTACCCTTACGTCTCATTTCATAGCACTTCAAATTGGCTTAGAAACGATCGAGCATGCGGGAATAGACATCGAAAGTTTGCGCGGTACTAAACAGCAGTAGCACTTGTTAATTTTCCGCAACTTTCACATCGTATCCTTTACCATCATTTTCACTTTTCTTATAAGCGTTATCGATATATTCTTGAGGGCTTCTTAAAAACTCATCTTCTTCAATAAATGCTATGTATGATCCGTCTAATCTATCAAAGTGGCCCGCACTTGTTTTTATTGGTGGGTTTGAATTGAAATGGTTATCCGCTATAATGTCTTGGATTTTACTCATATGATAATATGTACCACCATTTTCCGAATATTCAAACCACGAATAGCTGTCATTTACTTTTTTTATCACAGCAACTACGCCATTTCTTTGAGATGTTCTTTCTTTTCTCGTGACTTTTCTTAGACAGTACGCAATTTCCCAGCCAATCCATTCACTCTTTCTCATATCAGGAGAAAGTATTACTATTGTCACAGATGTATCATACATCATGTCTGAAAGTCTATCTTTTATTGTTTTCCGCTTATTATCAGACATATCTTTAGAATCAACATTTTCTCCTCTATAATATGTAGCGTCTTTTCCAAGTGCCCCAATTATCTTATCTCTTAAATCCCTTGACTCACTATACCTATAGGAAATAAAAGTCTTATGTGCCATTTTTGTACCTCTGTCTTTTATCATTATACTACGCTATACGTTGCTTCTTTACAATATCTATAATTGCAGCTACCAACTTGTCAACGTCATTCTCTTTTTCAAGAACATCCATATAATTCTCTAAATATTTATAGTCATCCATATGTGCTCTGACTTCATCGAATATTTTCTTTGCCATAAATCCGGTACTTCCGACAGGAATAATTATATTTTTATTGTCTCTCGCAATAGTGAATTCAGCCCAACATCCGTCAGCATCAATAATCTCTGATGAATCTGGCTGAGGCCTTTTATTTCCAAACAAGAATATTGCCACTCCAGTATCTGAAATCATGTCCTTACGATATCGACGAAACACTTCTTTCCTCTCAGATGTATCTTTTATTCCTTGCGGGAATGGACGCAGACACAAGTATTTGTCGGTATGCTTACACTTACTTTGATATATCTCTGTTAATGCTCCATTAACAACAGATGAGCCAATTCCAAGGCCAAATCCTGATATAACTTTAAAATCATTCTTCACCAGTGATTCTGAAATCTTTGCCGCTAATTCCTCTGCTTTATCCCTTCCCCAATCCGCATAGTCTTCTGCGCTTCCTGAGATAAAAACATTGTTTCTTTTAACAGCAACCTCTATATCGCGAAGTATATCCGTTATTTCAGAATAATTGTCCACAAATAAGGTTCGTATTCCATAACGCTCTAAGTCTCTTGCTCGTAATTCCTGTTTTGTTTTTTCATAGTCGTAATCCTCGGAATCATCATAATCCGATCTTTGAACCCTGCGGAAAAAGCAATAATGCTCCGGAGTATTTTCATCTAGATGGGCGTGAATTTGCCCTAGAATATAGTCCAAGTTTGGATCCTCAAAACTAAAACCTATAAATAGAAGCTTTTTTGATATCAAATCTCCTTTTAAAATTGTTCTAAAAAATGGCCTGTTATCGTCGTACAAAATGTAATCGTCTTTCGTTAAGACAGCCCTTGCAGCATGATCCACATCACCATGCATTTTATATACAATCGCATCTCTATCCACTAAGGTTGTCGATAGTTGGTCAGAATCCATCTTAACATCTACTTTTTTATTCTGCCTTTCAAGTGCCTTTTCAATAAGTTTGTCGTAATTCGTAGTCCAATAGGTTGATATCGGCAGCCGAGCAATTATTTCTACATTCTCATTTTCACCAACTTCAGCATTAAATGCATCTAAAATTTCCTGATTTATACTTCCCCTAGCCCCTAATTCATTTCTACAATACTGTGCAACTAACAAATAATCCTTTTCTTTTTCAATATCCAATTTTACACATTCTGCTAGTGGTTTCAAAAGATGTTTCCAATCCACATAGCCAGATGCTCTTGACAAGCCCGCCCCGGCAAATATTCCAGCATTTCCTTTTCTTATTGCCTGAGTAAATTTTTTAATCAATTCCTCTCTTGATACTTCCATCTGTCTTCTCCTAACTTAGCATATTGGCGCATTACACACCTAACTTTCAAATCTCGCTTATAATATCTCTCTATTTATTATTGTACTACCTTTGGGTTATTCGCAATTACCCCGCCGCAGTGACGGCTCTAATTTGACAAATCTCTTAACATGTTTTTCCCCGTTGTCTCCAAGTCAATACGTCTGAAGTCATGTCCATCATCTCCGTCAAGGACTATCATGAGGATTTCTCGGTGCAAACAATTTTCATAATAATCTAGTTCGAATGACACCCATTCTGAATTCCTGGATCTATGCGAACTTAAATACAAAAGATGTTTGGATTGATTCATTCTTACCTTCAACACTTCCTTTGTATAATCAGAAACCATTGATCGCTTTAGAAAATCATTATCTGAGGTCCAGTCAACATAACAGCTCATCCCTTGGCTATTAGCTTTTGCCACTATTGACCGAACAAATCCCTTATCACCACTGCTGTGAGAAATAAACAAGTCATAACATTTTACGCTCTGAGCAGACCTATTATCCTTTAGTTTATCTGCGAGCGTTTGAGGTGTCCCATAGAAGGCGCTCTTCTCAGTCTGATAAGCTTTCTTTTTCCCTTTAAATCCCTTTCTCAACTTGGCATAATGTCCACTCTTTTGCAAATGCATGAATGCGAGGTTTCGTAATTCGCTATTTCGTTCGCTGTCGTTTAGGCGCCAAAAGAATTGGATTGCCTTTTCGCACTCAAATTTCTGGATTTCTTTAAAAATCTCCATTTTGTCGCTCGTGCTATTACGATGATCATGGTATGCATAAATCAGTGCATCAAGGAATCCCGGATCAACTCTTTGAGAATCTTCTGTATACTCTTCAATACGTTTCCGTCTCTTTTCTATCTTTCTGTTTCTCTGGGATCTTAACTCATTCGTCTTTTCCACCCTAAATTGTTCATTATAATTCTGTTTATGCTTTTTGCGAAATCCTTCGCTTAAAAGGTGTTCAACCTTCTGCAGCGAAAAAAAATATTCTTCCGGCTTCAGCGGATTGTATCTTGTATTGCCTTTCTTCTGTCTTAAAAACTCATCTTTCTCAGAATATACCTTCCATCTTTCACAGATCTCCTTCCACTCAAAAGGATAGTAGTCTTTAAATGCTTGTAACAAATCATTTGCACTGTAATCTGGTTTTAGAGTCTCTACCACTAAATCTAAAGGTCGTCTCAAGCTTTTGGCAAACCTAATCAACTCACCATCGTATTTTCTCTTGGCCTCTCCCACCATAACCCATCTCCTCTATGCTTCTCCGCAATATTCAGGTCCAAGTGCCTGTTTATATTGTACAACTTTCTTTTCTCTGTGTCACTATTTTTGTCAAATTGTCGAGCCATGTTATAATTAGATTTTTTTGCTATGTCCTTAGATATTGGATGACTTTTCTATCACTCTTTTTATCCAACTCAGGACAAATCGTTGCTTCACATTCTACTCTCTTAAAAAAACATAAAAAAATGTGAGAAATCCCCAGATTATATCATTTATCTATTTGCGGAAAATGAAAGGAGGATTTGTCATTGTACGATTCAATGCGACATCAAACTTATAGTCCGCCGTCGCAGCTAAACGTTATTTAAGAAAAAATATCAGTAGGTAGATATAAACTAATTGCCCGTCAAGTTAATGATTACATCTACCACATCCCTATCTTCTATAAAACTGTAAGGAGAAGCACTAAGATGAAAAAGATTGTTAGCACTATTCTGGCGAGTCTGACATTAGTAATGTGTACTGTGCCCGCGTTTGCCTCAGAGTTGGATAATATTTATTCAGATCCGACTGCATTATGTGAGGAATGGGAAAACGTATCTGATGCCCATAAAATAACATTCGAGCGGGATAACATTCCCGAAAATGACATCTTACTACTGTCAAGTGATAATCCCATCAATTATGATGATGCTCAAAAAGTCATCGCCCGCGAACATAATGGTAGAGTAACTGAGCAAGCCAAGCAGTTCGTTAAATCGCTCAACTTGGCAGAGCAGAATTGTGGATATATTGAAGAATTCTGCCTTGATGAGCTCGACTACTACGCTACATTAGAGGATGTACAGATTATCGAATACACAGTTTATACCCCTAAGCAGCATTTGTCGGATGAGAGATCCTCTCCTACAAAAGATGACCTTATGTATTTTGGTACACACCAGAATAGAGATTTTTATTTCTTCTATCCATCTGAAGCTAAGGCAACGACTAATTATAAAAAGCAAAGCACTAAATCTATTCTTCAGGATTGGGCCAAGGCTATTTTGAGTGCCCTTCTAAGTTATAGCGGCGGTGGCAGCGAAACGGTCTCTATCACCTCAACATGGGCTGACTTTATGAGCATTTCTTCTCTTCCGAAGAATTACATTGTAAAAGATAAAGCATATAGTGAATCGTATTGCGATGTTGTAGTGCATACAAGAGGGATTTATACAGAACTTGGAAATGGTAGCTATCAAATGCTTACATCTCAGCAGTTTGGTGAAGTATTTCCTTATGTGAACTTTTATCCGCTTGATCGCCCCGCATATCCCGGGTGCATTACCAAAGATTACGGTTTCCAAGGAATTGTAACATCTCCCCGCTATAACGCTGGCACAAAGGCACTCTGTCGAGAGGCCTGGGATATGTTTTATGGTACGCTAACCTTTCCCGACAAATTAACACTGTCATCTCTCAAAATGTATTGGAAATAAGAACTTAGTAAATATGCACTGCAGGAAAATCCACATAATCGCTACTCTTATTTTCTGTGTAATTCTCATAGGTATAACACAGACGAGGCAGGTTTTTTCCGTGCTAAGAATTCAAGCGAGCGAAGTTATAGACTGCAATATTATTTCTTTTGGAAAATCAGGGACTCAAAGTATAAGTGTCGATCTTGTCGGTGAAGATTTAGAGGATATCGTTAAAACTCTGGAAAATACATTTGTACGATTTGACGGATTTGACCCACACATGGTACTTCCAACTAGCTGTCAAAAATATTCGCTCTTTATGCAAACCATTACAGGAAATTCCTCTAAGATAACTATAACTTCAAACGGCTACATGTTTGTAGGAAATACAAAATATAGATTGATCGGAAAAACATCACTACTTACTTATCTTGACAACTTGAATGCCATCTAAGGAAGAACTGAACCACTGCCTCAAATGAACAAGGGCTAAATGCAATTATCTCGCAAAAGGCCACAACTGTTGTGCATGACAGTTGTGGCCTTTTTATGACTATAAACCTCAGTCTCTTTTTCCGCATTTCTTGAAGCCACAAAATCATCCAGCAATGTCAGCGCTTTGGTTCTTCTCCCCCCCCGAAGGCATTTACGTGTATACCTTCTTTTTTTGATAAGATATTTAAAACAATCGTTTAATCTTATGTCACAAACATGAGGCTTTAAAGAATATATAAAATAGCATAGCAGAAAAGGTAATACCTTGCAGAAACTGCTTGGGGCCATGTTGTAAAACTTTGATATAAACCTATAAGCAGTGTACGATTACATAAAACTGCCAGTAGAATGTGCCTAACATGACTATTACTCTTAATTGTAAATTCTAGAAGATATACACCTCTGCACGTATGTTGTCGTTCTCCACCGCGGGTTCTTTTCCCTCAAATTCAACTAATTTTTAATGAAAGGAACTTTAGAGACAACTATGGACATTAAAGACTATGTTATTCAAGAACTTGAAAGCTATCCCCGCACTCTACGGCAAATTGCCGTTCTCCGCTATGAGTTGGAACATCCTGTACAAGTATCCACTGAAGAGATGTTAGATGCGATGGCATTTGCTCGAGGTGAACACCTGAGATCAACTCCGGGGCATATTTCAGATAAGACTTTATATATCGCCATGAATTATCGACAGAAAGCAAATGAAGTAAATGCAGAAATTTCAAGGGAAACATCTACAAAACTGTTAGAACTAGAGCGCAAAAAAAATCGAATTGACTATTATGTTGGTATGTTAGATAGCAGAAAAGCCGAGGTAATTCGCCTGTGCTTTTTCAAGGGTATGACAATTGAAGGGGCCGCCGAAAAGCTTGACATTAGTGCAAAGACAGCACAAAATGCCAAGAAGAAAGCTCTTGAAGATTTGACAGAGCTTTTTGCATTAACCTCCAATATTACCTAATGCGATAAGCTAAGCGAAAACTGCTGCAAGTCAAAGGCTTGCAGCAGTTTCTTCACAGATGAATACGTCAAAGGTGGACCATTTCACCAATCTCCAAATTCAAAGAATCTCTTGCAACCTGTTTGATTGTCTCATATCATATTATAAAGTAAAAGCAGCAATGTAATTCTTCAAGCCAACATCCCAACCGAAATGCTAAGGTAAAGGTCATGAGAAAAAAAAGCCTTAATTACTAATCCCTAAATACAGAAATTCAAATACTAAGGGTGGACAGAACTATGTTATCATTCCTTTTAGCTACTTTGGAGAACAATGAAGATAAGCAAATTTTCATAAAGATATATGAACAGCATCGACCTTTAATGGAACGCACTGCTACACGTATTCTGAGGGAGCCGTGTGATATTGAAGACGCTGTACAAAATGCGTTTGTACAAATCATTCGTCATTTTGATAAGATTTATGAGATTCCTCGTGAGGAATTGCCTTTCTGGATCATTTCTATAGTAAAGAATGAAGCACGCTTGATTATTCGAAAAAGTCAAAAGATGGTCTCCCTGGAGGATTGGGATGGCTATGTAATAGACTCAGAAAATGTGCTAGACTATACTGAGTTGGTAACCTTATTCACGAAGTTGCCTTTGTCATACCGAGCGGTTTTAGAAATGAAAATCCTCCACGGTTACTCTGATAAGGAGATTGCTACACATTTGGGAATTTCAGAAACTGCTGTCAGCACACGTGCATCTCGAGGACGCACTTTGCTCCGCGAAATTGTTAGAAAGGATGGATTTAGCATATGACCGATAACGAGTTGGATCAGCTAATGCAGCGTGTTTTGCTGGATGCAATCAAAAGTGATTGTGAAAAAGAAAATAGCGTTGTTCCCTCCTTTGAGCCATCTCTCAGATATCAGCGCAGTCTCGCAGCAATGATAGCAGATCCTTTGAAATGGGCTCGCAAGCGTACAAAACCATTGTGGAAAAAAGCCCTACAAAAAGTCGCAATTGTCCTTATTATTTTCTCCTTAAGCCTTGGTAGTCTGATGGTGGTTAGTCCGAGTATTAGGGCAGCAGTTGTGAACTGGGTAGTTGAGTGGTATGAAACTCACATAACATATAGATACTCAGGAGCTCCAATAGCCGAAGAAATGCCACGGTACGAAATTACAGAATTACCTGACGGATATGTCGAAATTGAGAGCCAAGCCCTGTACGATATCAATTATGTTCACAAGGTTTATTATAATGAACATGGTGATCGGACAATCTTCTTTGACTATGTCTATATGCAGCAAGGTTCTGCGTGGGACTATTCCACAAACAACGCGGAAAGCATTCCTGTTTCTGTTTGTGGTATGAAAGGACGAATGATTTTAGTCACGGATTGGGAGAATGAACGGAATACTATCACTTGGATTGACTCTCAAAATAATATTCAATTTTCTATTGATGGTAATTTGGAGCGTGATGACATCTTGCACATAGCCGAAAGCGTTTCCTTGGCAAAAAGAGAGAATTAAATCGAATAAAGTAAAATAATGTGAGAATAGTATTACCTCCCCCATTTGCATAACAGAAATGCAAACGGGGGAGGTGATACTATGAAAAGACGAGTATTTGCATTTGGCGTTATGCTTGCTTTACTTTTTGCTATAAACGCCCAAGCTATAGAGCATAGAGCTATTAGTGGAAAACCGAGTTTAACATTTAATGGAACAACAGCCCACTGTCTTGCGTTCTGTTCTGGAGCTAAGAATAGCGATAATGTAGATGCAACATTAACTCTTTACCAGAATGGTCGAAAATTGACATCTTGGAGCGATTCTGGAAAAGGTAGTCTTACCATCATCGGTGACTATGCTGCTGCTGTAAGTGGAAAAGAATATACTCTTACTCTTACATACGCCATTGATGGAACTAAGAAACCGTCTGTATCAGTAACCGCTGTTTGCCCATAAGTTGCAAAATCTTACAATGTATGTACCAGATCTGATATGTGATATGCTCCCCCTTGATGAAACAGTGAAAAAACAAATTCACTGAAAATCAAGGGGGAGCATTATTATGCCACGGAAAACAAAAGCCAGTGCAGAAGAAAAGGCTCAAATCGTAGAGGCATACCTTCGGGGTGAGATGGGGCTTAAATCTGCAGCGGCGAAATTATCAGTAGTCATATCAACAATGGAACTATGGATAGCTCTATATAGAGCGGAAGGATCAAATGCATTTGTTCAAGCAAAAAGGAATCGTTGCTATCCTCCGGAAGTCAAAGAAGCTGCGACAAAGGAGTACTTGTTTGGAAAAGATAGTATACTTAGTATCTGCCAAAAATATTGTATTCGCAGCACAAGGAGCCTCCAACAGTGGATAAAGGTGTATCATGCTCATGGAGATTTCAACTCCAGAAAGAATTCAGGAGGCGGAAGCTACATGAAGCAGGGACGGGAGACCACACAGGAAGAACGCGTTCAGATCGTTAAGGACTGTCTGGCCAGCGGGAAAAACTATGGAGAAATGGCCTTGAAGTACAAGGTGAGCTACCAGCAGGTGCGCACCTGGACGCTGCGGTTCGAGGAGATGGGCGAGGCCGGTCTGGAGGACCGGCGCGGAAAGCGAAAGAAAGACCAGGTGCATAGAACTGAGTTGGAGAAAGCGCAGATCGAGATCGAACAGCTCAAGCACAAGCTGTATCTGGCGGAAATATAACCTACTTAATGGGAGCTTTCAGGATGCGTGGGATAATTGGTATCCCCTCTTTAGAAGAATTGAAGGAGACTATTGCTTGGGAAAAGCGCTATTTGGAAATGGAACTACTTGTCCTTGGGGAAGGCTCTATTCTGATACAAGCATCGATACAACCAAGAGTTTGCTTGAACATGCAAACGAAAGAATTTGTATCTACCAAAATGAAGGCATGTCGGTTTCTGATATTTGCAAAGAACTAAATCTAACAAAATGCGCATATGAAGCGATTATTCACTCTCAAAAAGAACATACTACAGATAAAGTTTCCCCCCTATAACTATCCACTGTCCTTTGTGTCCTGAACGATTCTTGTATCCCTGAGAATTCACAAAATCGTACTCGCTTGCTAAATTAAAGTCGTTTTAATATTTGTTGAATCTCCTCGCGCATTTAATCATAGTTGTGAGATGCGACAAACATGCCTGCTGTTCAGTTGTTTCTCGTTGCAGGAAATTGTTTTTCACCTATTTCATCGTATGGAATAAGTACCTCCTACTGCTTTGGCTTCAGTTAGTGTTGTAGATGGAACAACAGCGCACTGTCTTGCGGTTTGTCCTGGATATAAGAACAACAATAATGAATATACGCTTACTCGTACATACGCCATTGGTGGAATTAAGAGGCCGTCTGTGTTAGTCATCAATGCCTGTTCGTAGCAGAAGATGCCTTCGCGTGGTATAGACAGTGGTAGGAATTTTCTCTTTGTATTAAAGCCCTAAATGACTATGCTCCCTCCACGTTTGACAGTGCTTTGTCACAAAGTCTCACGCAGAGGGAGCATTTTCATTTACCACTTACTCAGGATCTTCCCGAACATCTGGAGTTTTTCTTCGTTGTAACGCTGCACAACCAGCATTACATTTTCTCCCACCATAAAGTCGGAGTCTTCGTGCTGGAAGGAATAGTTGCACATACAGACTACACCATCCGGCAGATTGCAAAAAACACCTCCACCATACTTCCCCGAAATGACTGCAAGGCGGCGCGAGCCTACGGGATGACGCCGTTCCGCTCCAAGGATGGGATTCGTTTCCGTTTCCTTGACGGAGATAATCAGTTCGTCTTTGGTGGGATCATAGACCTTAACAACGCTCTCTAACTCCATGCCTGGATGATATTCATCCCGCAAATCAGGAATGGCAGCGTAGCGCATTTCGCGCTGAGTGAGGTCAAGATCATGTCCATAGCAGTCAACAAGGCAGCGTCGAGGGCCGACCGCCAGCATCCGACACTTTACGCGGCTGCCGATACGGTGAAGATCCTCGCGGTGAGCGAAGAAATATCGTTGACTGCGGCTTGCGAGGCGACGAGATCCAATAGCAAAGCCCGCCTCACGTTCGACCTTGATGATAACAAGATCGATACTCGCACCGACCATATTCTGCAGCACATAGTCAGGGCGCTCATTTCCTGCTTCCCACATTTCCGAGGCTGGAATTACAATGCGTACACGGTAGGGCACTACAATGGCGCAATACATGGTCTTCTTCTCTCGCCTCTCTGTCTCCGGGTTCCACACATAGATAGAATGCGGGTCTACGCCGATAATCGTACCGGTGATAGCGCTGCGTCCGCGGTAGGAGGCATAGATGGAGTTCCATTCCTGCCGCTCCTCCGGGGTCAGGCCACGATCGAGATTATTGAACTTCAGCTCGTAGAAAAGCTGACGATCACTCTTAGGTACAGCCTTCGGAGACTCAACGGACACGGGCGTCTCCAGCGGCGGCTCGAGCTCTTCCTCTTCGGTAATCTCTTTCTTCGGCTCTTGAAATCCCCAGTCACTCTCTTCGGTGCTGGAAATGGGCGTGCTCTCCGGAGACACCGTCTCCGGTTCTTCAGAGAAATCTACGCTGTACTCCGCCGCCTCTGCCTCGTCGTGCAGTTCTGAAATTTCCTGGGGCACCATGTCCGAGACGCTATTGCCGTCTTCGCCTGCATCGTGCAGAATCGCTGCTTCACTAAGGGCATCCGATGCACTTTCCGGCTCAGTAGTCATTTCCTCAATAGATGCATCTGCATGTTCACTTCCAGCGGGCAATTCCTCCTCAGAGGCAGAAGCATCCTCTACTGACATTGCTTCCTCCGAGGCCTTCTCTGCAGAAACACTTTCCGGCTTCTCCGCCTGCACTGAACCTTCGGCATCATTTCCGTTGATGCCCTCAAGCAAAGTCTCTGTGGGAACTGCTTCCGAAGTGGCGCTTTCTTCTGCATTGCTGTCAGGCATCAGATCAGCGGGTGCTGCATCGTCTGCGTTGGCCGCCGTGGTTTCCTCTGCCATAACAGGCTTGGAAACTTCCTCTTCGGGAACGATCTTTTTTCTTGCCATAATGTTATCCTCCTGTTGTTATATTTTTTCTGGCTCGTGCGAACCAAAAAATCGATGGGTGCCATCCTCCTGACGGACGGCAAAGATATGATGGTGGGGGAGCGCAATACCGCGGCTATCGCGGCGGTCAGAAATCCAGATGATCCGCTCTCCCTTCATGCGCGATGTCGCATGGATACGCTCAGGTGTGTCCATCCATGCGACCGTAAAAAGATAGGACAACTCCTCGCCGCTGCCTGTAAACCGAAGCAGGAAAGGGCTTTCCAACCGCTCTGATGAAAAGAACGACGGATCACAGCCGCTCAGTTCCAGCATGACGTCGATAGCCTCTAAGTACCGGGGATCTACCGTGCGCTTTCCGTAGCACACTATGTCTTCCTGAAGCCTCACAAAATTTGTTCCAGCTCGCAGCTGACGCAGCATAACGTCCATGCGATGCTGAGAGATCTCGATCCCCTGCGGCCGGTAATGCTGCGCTGTAAGCGCGCAGAGCTGACATGAGCGGATATATTTGATCTGTCGGAGCACTGAAATGATGTATTTTTGCTGATTGGACAGTAGCACATCCCTTACCTCCTCTCACGCCGTTGACGAAAGCGCATTGAGGTATGGATCAACCAGCAAATCGCTCTCACTTTCGGCAATACAGTTGAACAGCACGGCCATGGTGTAGGCCGTGCTGTTTTTCACGTTTTGTTCCTGATTTTCATGGAGCTTTCGCTCTGCCTCCCGCAGGATCATACCGTCCAGCCGCCTCAGCTTTGCCCGCACGCGGCTTTGCGGCAGTGTGGCGTTTCCGATGCGGTAGCTGTCGGAGTAATAAAGGCGCTCAATGGCATTTTCAAACACCAGTGCTGTTCCCGGCGTAAAACCGGTAAGCTCACAGGCATCCAGAATACTCAGAAAATCATCCTCTCTTTCTTCGTCCGTCAGTCCGTCATGTGTGGGTTTCAGAACGGACGGACTGACTTCTATCTGACTACAATCAATCTTTCTTTTTTCTTTCTTACTTGGCATCACTTTCTGCGCTTCTGCAGCCACGCTCTCTGCGGTTCTAAAACCGCAGAATTCACGGTTCTTGAAATGCAGATCCTGCGGGTCTTGCAGAGGTGCGGATTTTTCCGCACCTTCAAGAGGCTCAGAATCAGAGGTTCTTGAACCGCCGCTCTTCTCCAGCGCGGTAAAAGGCGCACTGGTGTAGTTGGGATCATCCTGCGGCGTCACATAGGCAAGATATATCTGATTGGCATCGCCGCGACCGCAGCGCTTTTCCCAGACGAGCTCCAGTTCCACCAGCTTTTTAAAAGCTGCCGTCACACGCTGCTCGCAGATCCGCAGCTCTTTGGCAAGAGCCTTACGGGGAAAGATCACAAAGACCTCACCGCGCTCATTGACCCAGCCGTTCCTGCGCGAAAGCTGGAAGCGGTTCAAAAGAAAAGTGTAGGTCACTTTTGCATCCAAGCTCATCTCACAATAGCGCGGGTCTGAAAAAAGCCAGCGGGGCATCTGCATGTGATAGATGCTTTGCACATCTGTTTGGACCATCAGCTGAAAGGATGGCCGTTCCTTCATTTTCGCTGCCCTCATCGCAGGTACCTCCTTATTGAGCGTGCGGGCATAGTCCGCACGATGGTTTCTCTTTTACGACGTAGGGAAAAGACGCAGGCATCGTGAGTCAGTGTCTTTTCCCTTTCATAAAACATATCCAGCAAAACTTTCCCGCTGATTTCATGTAGGATATTAGCAAGAACGCACATTTTCTATTGCAATAGCTTCCGTTGCCTTGCTATATGCCGCGGCCGGGCGGTATCCGGCTCGGGTCATCCAGTTCCTCTAAATCGGAATCATCTTCTCCAATGACGGCAGAGCGGGTCATTTCCACAAGTCCAATGTCCTCCGGCGAAGTTCCCTCCTTCATGTCTGAGAAATCGTAAATACACTGTTCACCCGATTTCTGTCGAGGCAGCGCTACCGCATGTGGCTTGCGTGTGCAGTTTTTTTCTCTGTCAGGCACCTGCTTTTTCTCCGACGTGTTCTCCTGCGGCACAAAATGTACAGCCGCCTGAGGAGAGTGTCCTACAGAAGTCTCGTGCGGAACACTCGCAGTTTTTTGAGGCGTACGCTTTTTGTTTTCATCCTCCCGCCGTTTCCACTCCGGCACATAATCAAAAACGCTGCACTTTACAAGTTCCTTGTACGCCGGCAGCTCCTCCAGCATGATCTTGTAGAGTTCGGCAGGCTTATAGTGGTTGAACATTACAATGCACTTAAACTTGTCCAGCCGTAAGAATTCATCGGGCTGGAGAAGATCTCGCTGAGTATTGCTGCGGGTCTGCGAGTATGGACGGGTCGTACTGTAAACGGGAGAGAAGAGCGGAGCTAAGGGAAACTGGTTGTTGGTGACGGAGATCGTGACCTTGCCGCACTTTTTGGCAAAGTATTCAGCGCTCGTCATATCGTTGCAGCCCATGTAGAGGGTCATGTCAAAGGAACCAAGCTGATTTTCCCACTCCATCCCCGGATACTTTTCTTTCCATTGGGAGAGGCTCTGTACGGCCACCTGAACAGACATATTGAAGCCGCGGATGGAATTGAAAACGTCAGATATCCCCTCCATGTAGCCGATGTTGAGGTATTCCTCCAAGCAGAAGTTTGTCAGCACCGGAAGACGCCCGCCGTGGAGACGCGCGTAGTTGGATAGCTGCGGGAAGGTCAGGGAGAAAAAGAGAGAGCTTAGAAAGCGGTAGGCGCTGTCCTGTGCCGAGATGATAACAAAGTAGGCACACGGACGCTGTCCCGGAAGCAAAAGATCAACATCATGGTTGCGGGTGATCTTGTCCACCAGCGGGTTCTGAAAGACCGCAAGGCGGTTGCCAAGGCCGATGATGATGTTGCCCCAGAGATTTTCCCGCGCCTTCAGAAAGAGGCCGTGAGGACCTTTGGCCGGATGCTCGGGCGGGAGCTCCGCCAAGGTACGGTTGATTTCGTTAACGCTTTTATAGGCGAGGATCTTATAGACGTCGCCGAGGCTGCGCTGCTCCAAGGGGAGAAGATTGCCTCGATCATCCTTCTTGTTGCAGACATAGTGGATGAGTGCCATGAGCAGATTCAATTCCGCACGGCTCCAGAAGTCATCGGCTTCTTTGGGGCCAGAGGTATTCTGAATGATGGTGTTGGCCACGGTGGTCACAAGGTCAGGATTGGTGTCCAGCCCTGCAAGGCAGTTCCAGCCATCCGAGTGCGCCATATCGAGGAAATTGACGGCTTTGACATAAAAGCCATTCTTTTCAAAGTATGGCGCTGTCATTTCAAAAAGTTCGCCCTTGGGATCCGTTACGATCACGGACTCGGGGTGCTGCCCGCCATCGCTGTTGCTGCGCTGTGCACAGCCCATGAGGAAAGGAATGATGAAGCCTCTCGACTTATAAGAGCCGGGGGCGCCGATGCAGAGGATGTTGTTGTTCTCGCCGGGCTTCATGCGGTGGGCGACATAGGTGGAATACTTCTCCGGATCGTCGGGACGCTCCTTGATGCGTCCAAGGAGCATCCCTGTGACCTCCTGGGCGCTTCCCAGTTCCAAGTGCTCGGCAAGCTCCTTTTTTGTTGCAAAGCCGGAGGTACCGTGAGTACCATCAGGAAGAATATCAAAGCCGCGAGGGTCTCGTGTGAAGTGATAGCCAGAAAACCAGCTGTAACCTTTCTTGGTGATCAGGCATATCAGCAAAAGGATCACGGCAGTAACACCAAGGCCAAAGGGCGTAAGTACGACAAAGAGGTTTCGGAAAGGGTTCAGCACCCAGATACTCTCCACCTCCTCACCGGAGGTGTTGAATACGGACTCTCTGCCCAGCTTCAGCGAGTTGAGCAGCATCCCATAAAAATACCACCCCAAGGCTCCGAGTACGGCATAGAGCGGAACACGAGCTTTATTGCGTTCGTACCAGCGTCCCCATTTATTTGCGATGCGGTCCTCCAGCTTTTCCAGGAGTTTTGATAAGCGGGGCATCGACAACATCTCCTTTCTCGGTGAGAAACTGTGTGCGCGGTGGGACATAAAGGTTAGGCGCACGGCCAAGCAGTTCGGACAGTACGTTTTCTGTGACCTTGTAGACTGTGGCACAGCCGGGATCTGCATAGCGCTGCAGCAGCACCGCGCTGCCTTGACCTTCCAATGCGGCAAGGGCAATCGGCAGACAGCCATGCTGCTTTGCCGTTCTAACGGCAGTGTCGATCCGCCGCAGATCCATATCCGCGCCAACTACAAAGGGATGACCGTTGTAGAGTCCATCCCATGCGGCGATGTCCTCCGGCGGTGGCTGATAAGCTGAACGCAGCATAAGCCTCGTAAGTTTTACACGGTAGTCAGGTACGGTCATAATTTGAAGCTGCTGCGCACCGGTCTCATCGCAGGAAAGCAAATGAATCGGCGCATGAAGGCAGTGATACGCTTCACCGTATCGAATCAGTTTCTCGTTCCTTTTTTCATCTTGGGTTTTCAGTTCCTCGATGACACTTTCATAGCTCGATCCAGCGAAGAGAAATGCACGCTGGGTGTTCTTGCCAAAATTAGTGTGGTTATGGAATGCTGCCAGTTCATCATTCACCGCCATACGTCCGATTCCGGGACAAACATAATGAGCAGCATAGTAAATGCCGCCTAAACTGAGAATAGCCGCAACTCTCGAACTGCCCCATGAATTACGTCCGCGAGTTCTTGTAATTGATGTAAGAAAAAGAGAGGGAATCTCTCGGGCCACATTTACCTCGGGTGCAAAAACATCAATGCCCGCCTGATAGGCAGACAGCATCAGTCGAGATAAGCGAATACGTCTTTCAATGGCGGTGCCGTGATAGGAAAGGCTCAGGCTTGGGATAGCTCCGTTGAAGATCATCTCAAGAAGCGCCCGCCCGCTGCCGGTAAGTGTCACCGTTCCGCTGCGCTCATGCAGTTTAATAAACCCTAATGCCATCAGATTTTCACGCTCCGCTTTTGTAGAAATACTGTTCAGATCTTGGGGCCTGATGTTTTGGCACCAGCAGAGCAAACGCAGCACATCAACGTCTCGAACGCTGAAGAGCACACCAGTAGCACCTCCTCCTTTATTCCTGCGAACGCCGAAATTGTCCTTGCGCCGTATGCGGCGCAAGAACAATTTCGGCGTTCTTTGTCCGCCTCTATGCGGTGGCAATCTGTTACCCCCGCATAGTAGGCAGATAGGTGTGTACTTTCTGCTGCCTGCGCCTGATAAAATTGCAAGCAGTCTCAATGCTTTTCGCAGCTTTATCCCCCAACAGGTCGGCGGCTGTGGAACAAGCCCCAGAAAATATCGGATTCGTGCAGGTATCTGTTGGGTGTCTACCCACGATTCGAGCTTTTGCATTCAGCACCATTGTCCGGAATAGAAGTCTTGGCTGGCATAATCACTGGAGTGCGCCGCAAAGAAGTCGTGAGCATCCTCCAGAGGAAGCAGGGTAATGTGGCAGCACTCACGTTCGAAGCATTCCGTAGAAAGGAGTGCTACGGCAAGGGTATGCTGATCATCATCCGGAATGAGCCTGCCCTTGATAGCATTGCTGATGGCTTTCCATCCCTTGTTGTCCTGATCATAAATGTGACGTCCCTCTATGCCGGTATGCTCATCGATCACGAGCATGGCTCGAGAATAGAAAGGCAGCTTCTTTCCACATGTCTCGTATTCATCCAGCAGACGGCGAATGGTATCGCTCAGCCAGTTGGGTGTCTGATACCGACAGTGGGGCAGCAGCGTATGAAGTGTGATGTGGAGCCAACCGTAACCGAAGGTCTCTACGCTGCCTGTGATATCCATATAGGGCAGCGCCGGCCTATGAGCAAACCCGCCAGCCCCCGGCGAATATCGTTCGCAGAGTCGGCGCAATTCCAGTGTGGTCCGCTCAAATTGTTCCATCGTCTGCTCCAGCGTCTTTTGCAGTTTATTTGGATTCATCTGCCCACCGTCAGTCAATGCCACTAATGATCCAGTCTCGCTGAAAGCCATCCCCACAAGTTCCTGAATACGGATCAGGTCTCGCTTCATGTCATTCATCCCCATACTCCGATCTGCCCCTGCGCAGGTCAGTGGGCGATGTGGTGATTGCTTCATACTCCTTAGGCGTTGTGTGAAAGGCCACCGGCACGTGGTTATAGCCAATGCAAAGCAGTCCTTCACCGCGCCGAAAACGGGTAATTTGACGCACCTCGTCTTCGGATAAGTTCAGCTTATCTTGAATAAGCCTTGCTTCCTGTTCTTCCATTTGCATGACGAGCTTGATACGGCTAGCGTCCAAGATACCCTTGCCGTAACTGCCGCCATCCAAGCCGAAAAGGTCCTGCATTCCCTGCGTACTCGTGACAGCAATCCCGCCAAGGCCGCGAATCGTCTTCACCATTTCCAGGACGAAACCGGCAGCCTGTGGATTGGCTGTAGCACCCACAAGGCTCCACAGCTCGTCCGCCAGCAGAGCGGAGAGATCGCTTTCACAGCTCATGATAAGATCATAGGCAATGCTGGTTGCCCAGAAGGTGCCGTCAGCGATCATGTCATCCGGCATTCCTGAGAGGTCAAGAACAATGTACTTGTTATCAAGATCAATATTGTTTCGGCTTGCCATAGCAGCGGCAGAGCCTGTGACATAACGGGAGAGAACTACTGACAGATAACGCATATCCGGATTTTGAGAAAGTACATCGTACCAATCAGAAATAATCGGCATGGTACGGAAATCCCCATTCTCATCCACGATGGAACTGTTATCAAAGGTAATGCCATAGCGCCCGTACACCTCTACCAGCGATGAATCGAGGCGGCTCTTATCCTCCTCGCTCAGGTCCTTTTTCTTGAGTGCAAACCAGATAATAAGCTGTGAGATCTTATCGGCCAGCACGGAATCGTCGCGGGCGGCGATGTTTTTCAGCTTTGCATAGGAATCCAGCGACTTGCGCCGAATTGCCATCAGGTTCGGACAATCCTTAGAGGAAGGCGACATTCGCAGGTACAGCCCGCCCAGCTTTTCACAGAGCGGGCGGAACTCATGCCCCTTTTTCGGGGCAATGATGATAACGCGCTTGCCCTGCTGGCGAAGCCTGCCGCCGAGGCACTGGAGCGTAACGGTCTTGCCTGCACCGGTAGAGCCGCCAATCCACCAATTTCCGTTGGTGTACTTGTAGTCATCGTATGGGTCAAGGAATACCGGAGAGCGGTTATAGAGATTCAGCCCGAGGAATATCCCGTTGTGATCACTCAGCTCATAAGAGGCAAAAGGAAATGCCGCAGCCACACCGGATGTCAGCGCATTGCGCCGAGCCTTACGTTCAATGTCTGGATCAAGGGCCAGAATGGGAAGCGAGGATAAAAACGCCTGCTCATTTTTGTAGTCACAGCGCCGGGCGATCATGTCCACGGACACACAGAGCTTTTCCACTTCTGTTGCCCGCTGTTCCAGTGTCTCTGGATCAGGAGCCGTAACTTCAATGAGGGTGTGCATATAGTAAAAGTCCTCACCTTGACGGTTCATGACGTCCTTGAGGTAAAGGCCAGAATTGATGGCGCTATCCAGTTCTTCGTAGTCCTGACGGGTATCGCCTACGTCTCGCATGCGGGAGCGGTTCACCATCGTCGTCTGAGCGATTTTAGAAAGGATCTTTTCTTTCGACTGCCGCTTGACAAGAAAGCTCATGTTTACTCCCTCACCAGCCTCTACCAGCGGGGCAAGCCAGCATGAGCCGACAGTGGTTGCATAGCCATACCCTGTGATATAAAGATAGGTATGGTATACGCCGTCTACAACAACGTAGTCCTTGCTTTTTGTATCCACAGTGGTCGGTGCCAGAATATCGAGGATTGTAGTAGATCCGGCCTCCAGTTCTGTGAGGTCGGGTCTCTCTTCACCAAAGATCACACGCTTCAAAAGCGGCTGTTCGTTTTGTTTTTTCTTTGTGCGCTTCTCTTTCGGAGATGCCTTTTGGATTTTTTTCGCCGCTGCATTGCGGGGCTTCTTTTTCACTTGCATGATTACTCCTCATAAATGCCGTGTACGGCCGTCGTCATATCAAATACGCCATCCGGCAGCCGGACACGCTGACTGGTTTTCTTACTCAGGATCTCATAAAGCAGTTTGAGGACAAAGTTATCACTATACTGAGGTTCCAGCACCTCAAGCTCGCAGACATCAAGGTATCGCCGTGCGGTATCGGCCTCTTCATTGAGCCTCTGAATAATGGAATCTACCGTGTTTCGCTTGGCTCTCATACTTGCTTCATATTGAAAAACAAGGAAAAATCGATGCCGCATGGCATCACTCGCGATCCCGTTGCCGATCTTCTGAATGTTATCTTCAATCATCTCCCGGCATGCCTCATTGTCTTCCTTCTCGGCATAACGCTGCATCTGCTCCACATATGCCCGCGTATCCGCCGGCAGTGTACGCGCCACCATCTGCAAATCATTTGGGGCAATTTTGAGATATGCAGCAAAAGATGAAATGATATTTTGCCTGTCATTAGGGGACTTCAAATAGATATTGACCGGCAGAAGTTCAAGTATCTTCACAAATCGGCCATCCTTTGTAATGACAACTCCACCGATGATATTTTTGATGGGCAGCCATGCCTGAATGCTGTCGCGGTATGTACCGCCGTCGCCTCCTGACTTCACCCCGCCGCCAAAAATTAAATCCTTTAGATTCATGTTCTGACCTCCCCTCGAAATAAAATGATCCGGCGTCTTCTCCGCCATTGCCACCAGTAACCCAGCCACCGTGTCATACTGTCATCGTTGATCCCAATAAGGCCGAAGCCTCCCACCGGTACAACGACCACCAGTGTCACTATAATCTTTGCAGTCAGCCCAAATGGGAGAAATGCAATACAGAGATATAAGGCTGGGACTGTCAAAATCACTGCCTCTACCAGATTTCGAAGTTCAAAAAGGCCCATGATGCGTCCTGCATCTGTAAAGTTTGAGGGAATGTGGTAGACTTCATAATTCACCTTTTCCCACCTCCACGGTTTCTAATAAGTGTCCGCGATACTGTCGTATCATCTGCTCTAACCCTAAAAGCGAGCTCTTGCGCGAACGGATGATCTCATCTATCGCACAGCCAAGAACTTCTTCGTTGTTTGCCGTGCGGCTGACATTTCCCAGCTCCAGCGCACTCAGATATTGATTGCTGACGTGGCCATGACGCTCCAGCTCGACCAATGAAATGCCATATTTCAAGCGTATCGCACGCAGACGGGTCATTCTTTCCATCAATTTCCCTCCCGATAGTCAATATAGGGGAGCTTTCCCCAGCCCTGCCAGTTTCGGTCGCTGACCTTGGTTTTCACAACGCCTTTGCTTGTCCCCATGGCTTCTATGGCATATCCACCGCCGATATAAACACCTGCGTGTCCGCTTTTCCAAAGCATCAGGCCGGGAATTTCCGGCATAGTAGATATGGCACCATAGTCTTTATTCAATGTCCCGGCGTTTTTGCACGCCTGGTACATCTGGTCGGCACCGTAGTCGGGCATTCCGTTCGTTGCATAGCGGATAGTCATGCTTTTTGTATCCAGCCAGCCGTAGCCCTTGATGAGACCGATACAGTCTGCGGTACGGCGGCCAAGCCAGTGTTCCTTAATAAAATCGGCGTAGTTTCCTACACCGTCCGGATACTGCTGTTTTTTGTACTCAAAGAGGGCTGGCGTAAGAACATTTCCATAAGTGCCCCACACGTAGCCCCAGTTGTTCGCCCATGCCTGTATGGCGTAAGCCGCAAGATCCAGATTGTTCTTTGTACTGGGATCAGCAAAGCCGGATATATCGATCTCGTTATCGTAGCCGCTGCCGTATTCAACATCGCCGGAATATGACCCATCGCCGCCGTAGCCTGGCTGGTAAGCCTCATAGTAGGACTTGTACTTGTTGATGGCATCGCTCTCTTCAAGTGTTTCGTAAAGCGCTCCTGCCCATTGCCGTGCCTCACTGTCAAAGCCCAGCTCGTCCATGAGTTTTTCCGGGTCAAGGTGCTTGACCTCTATTCGCAGGGTCGTTACGACGCCATCATCGCCGCTATCCATAAAGCTGAGTGAAGGCGTATAGGATAAGCTCGATTTGCAGAAGTCGCGGATAAGATCAGCGCTCATAGTATTGAGGTCCTGTTGATGCGCGGCAGAGTTGATCGCAATGACCCAAAGAAGGTCATCATCTGTCATAGCACTGGACACTACAATATGATCAATCGTCATTCCGTTTTTCTCGTACTCTGCGGCAATGCCTGTCACGACGGAGTCAATCTGCGCTCCCTCAAAATTGCCAAGTGTCATGTACACACCGCCAAGTGTCATGGCTTGCTGCGTCATCTGTATGACGGTATCAGTGCCCGAGGAATTGTAACCGAAAAAAATATTGGGAAGTGCCGTAAAAATCACCATAGGCACCGCAATGAAGACGACAAGCACAGCAATCAGGACTTTTAAGAGAAGTGGAAACGCTTCTCTGGCCGTGGCAGCTGCGGCTCCATGCACACCGGATGCCGCAGCCGCCTGCATAATACGTTTGGCAGCCCTCGCAGCATGGGCAAAATCTACCGCTGTTTGAAGCCCTGAGCGGGATTTATCATTTTCGTTCATGCTTTTCCCTCCGCTGTTTTCTACTTGAGGATATCTCCTTGCTATTTTTTTCGCTGCCTTTAATAAGGGTGGACGGCATTGAGACGCCCTTTGATGCCGCGGCGCGATTTCCCGTCGTCGGCCGTGTCAGCGTCCCTTGAGAGACATCCGCTCTATTTCCTGCGGGCTCGGGGTGCTGAGCGGAAAACAGTCCTTTTGCAGAGGGCTCATTTCGAATTCCGCTTGGTCGCGTTTCCTGCCGGGCCGGGTTGTTATTGGACTTCCGTGTTTGATTAGGGGGAACATTGCTACCCTGTGGGATGTTCCTGCCAGGCCGTGAACCGGCGATAGGCCCTTGAGTGGATGAGACAGGATGTGCTGCTCGTCCACTTGAACTGCGTGCCGATTCAACGACAGAGGACGGTGCAGGCTGTGTGGGAGCTGTTCCTGCGTGGCCGGGGCGAATTGCTTCCAGTTTCTGCTCACCGACACCTCGGGAAGACAGACGCTGCGTGTAACGGGCTCTCATTCCGAAAGGCTGTGATGAGTGCTGGTCGCTGACCGCGGGCAAGGATGAGGTTCCTGCGCCGCTGGGCGACGGTCTCTGCGCCACGGCCGGAACTGCGTGATCAACGGACTGCGCCGCTGCATTTTCCGTCTGTTCAGGCCGTTGTGTAGAGCGGTCATTCACCTTGCTTCGCACACCCTGCACATTTGCCTGAGTCATACGCGTAGACATGGGCGCAGGTGATCTTTCTGCCATCTCGTGCTGCGAGGCGTTTCCTGATAAGGCGTGCTGAGTAGAATTAGCTGTTCGGATAGAAGCCGTCACATTGCTCTGCTCTCTTACCGTCGAAGTAGTCTTGTTACCCGATGTATCATACCCAGCGGCTGGTGTTTGCACACTGGACGGAGAAACGCGATCTACAGAGGTCACATAAGCAGGCGCTCTCCGCATTCCGAATGGCACAGAACTCTTTCTTGCTTCCGCTCCTCTAAATGCCGTCTGTCGGATCGAAGAATTATTCTGCATCGAAGAACTCGAGAAGTGTTCCTGCGTGGCCGTTTGTACCCCGCCTGATTGAACGCTTTCACGCTGAGAAGCAAAGCCTTGTCCATCTGCCCCCTGCGAAGTATCCTGTTGCTGCGAGGCTTGATAAGTCTGATAACTTGCAGTATGACCGGCAGCATTGTGCGCTCCGGACGGGCCGCCGCCTGTGCGCGGCCCGCCTGTAGTCGAGCCGGACGCAGCTCCTCTGTTGCCTTTTCCGGTGGATTTACCGATGGTCTTGGTAATATGAGATGTAGCGGAACGCATGACCAAATAGGTCAACGTGCCGGGGAACCCCCGACCAAGAGAGTCACCGGTGATGGCAGGGTTCAGCCCGATACGGGTAATAATAGCATCCGCTTTCCTGGCAACCTTTACAATCGTCAAAACCAGAACGATCCACGGAATTATATCGAGGCCGCTTGGTACATTAGACAAGACGGAGAGCAGCATCTTAAAAAAGATGACATTCGTCACCATCAGCGTACACATACTTCCGAACATCCGGCACCAGCCCCCGAATATCTCTGACGTACTTTTGCTGCCCCCCATTGCAAATGCCAACGGTGCTGTCATCGTGAGCACTGCAAGGATCACATATCTCTCCGCAATTTCCAGCAAAAGCCTGAATACCTTAAGCATGATAATCAGGCCAAAGATGATCACCAGCAGCCAAGCTGCACCGAGAGAACCGAACATCCCTTCGTCCACAAGCGTCACATTGACGGCATCAGGTATCTCTAAAAGCTCTATGATTCTTGCGGTGAGGCTTAGTCCCACTTCGCAGATCTGCGGGCTCGCCATCAGCAGGAAGGCAAACACAAAGGTCCTGGTAAATAATAGTTTTGGGTCTTCTCCTTCAAAGCCGAGGCCGACTGCCATACTTTTGAGGGCTTGAAAGACAAGATTGCCAATTAGGAGCGCCCAGCCAACGGCCAGAAGCACCTGTGCGATGCTGACCATCACAGGGACATGGCTTTTCATGTACGCATAATCCATGCTCATAATGCTCAGCAGCGATGATGAAAAATACTCCCAGCATTCCAGTGCAAGCCCATAAGCCCACTCCATGAATCCCTGGAAAATCAGCTCAAGCAATGTGGACACCTCCTTTTGCCGGAGCTATCTCTACTTTTACGGGGTCAGTGTCGCAAGGCCGTTGAACAGCGGCGCAACATATGCAATGAATGCACCGATGCCGTTAATGATTGCCCATGCGATCCAGATACGTTTGAGCCAGTCCCACGCCTGATCAACTTTGTGCTGGTTATTGGAAAGCTTTGCGCCGATCACCGCCACGGCGGACATCAGCCCAGCCAGAACTGTGCTGACGCCAACGATCTTTCCGTAAACATCTACGATGATCTTGTTAGCTACTGTCCACATATCATCCACGGCAAAGGCGCTGACGATCATCATGGGCATAGTCAACGTGAGGGTCATACAAGTTAAATAGAAATGGTAAATTCTTTTCATAAGGTTCTCCTTGGAACTAAGACGATAAACTGGGTTTCCAGTCATTTTCCTCGAGCATCTTGAAGTAATAATAGGTCTCAGGCGCAGCATCTTGCAGCATTGCCATCTTTTTGCCATCGCCGCGATTTTTGATCCAGTACACAAAGCAATCCGCAAAATATTCCTGCGCGTCGGTAAGCGCATATGTACGGAGGAGCGATGCTGCCGATGCAGACTCTCTTTGATAAATGCCCTTCGTCCGGGAAGGAAAGCCCCGTCTCCCTTAATTAAAGATATTGTTGGGTAAAAAAGAAAGGTCAGTCGATTT